>JAEEGL017453840.1_pt1 | contig 129092 bp, 99 predicted proteins | sample 9134231 | NCBI WGS metagenome assembly JAEEGL01 (sample SAMN16246548, study PRJNA631951) | gut metagenome | biome: gut microbiome; feature: rumen; material: fiber-attached | host: Bos | place: Iran: Karaj | collected 2018-10 | reverse complement strand
TGCAATGGAGCAGCTTAGCTCAGGCAAGTTGAGACATCAAGAAACACTCATACGGCCAAAATCCACAAAGTAAAAATGAGAAACAAATCATATGAACAAAAAAAGAGACCGGCTAAAAAATGCTTTTTAGTCGGCCTCTTGATTTTTGTCGTAACTATACGATATTCAAGTAAATAATGTCTTTGTTCTTCTTGTTTCAAAATTTGCATAATAACTATTATGTTAAATAGCGGAAATTGAAACCAATACACCCCACCATAAAAAAAGAATCCCTGCGGTTGGCGGGGATTCCTTTTATAAGATATATGTTTGTTATTGAAATCAGAATTCCATTCCTGCTTCTTTCATTCTTGCCTCAACTTCAGCCAGTTCCTTTGACATGTTCAGCTGATTATATATCTGCTGCAGCGGAGCTCCCCATCTTCTGGCTGCTGACGGCTCAAGCTCTCTGTACTTGAGGAAATACGGAAGGATCTTCTTGTAGCTGTCTTTCTGCTCCTGAAGCGCATTTCTGAAAGCGGCGCTACGTGAATCAATGAATCTTCCGTTCTTGTCAATGGTCTTGGAATCATAAACGGCATCAGCCTGGAATATCATGCTAAGACCAAGATTGAAATATGCATCTGAGAGAGACGGATCCCTATCAATGGCTTTCTGATACTGGTCGATAGCCTTTGCATAATCCTTGTTGTTATATGCGATAACGCCCAGTACATAATAGTTGTTAGCCTTATCAGGATCCAACTTTACCATATCCTCTATGAAAGCCTCCAAAGCGGCCATATCGCCCTTCAGGTTGTAATAGTTCAGGAGATTGCTGTAGAAATAATCTTCTGTAGGATATTTGGTCAGACCGTCCTTAAGGTTCTTGATCCAGTTTACGGTATCACCCATAATCTTATATGCATCGCACATCAGCTCCAAAGCCGGTTCGCCGAATTTCTCATCGGCAGTGGCTATGGTGGCATATTTCAAGGTGTTATTCCAATCCTCGAGCCTGCTGGCTGCCAGGGCTGCAAAGTATGAGTAATAAGGCTTGTTTTCATAATAGAATGAATCATCTTCAACCAGATGCCTCAGCATGGGATGCTCTGCAGTGTTGAAATATGATTCAAACATCTCAAACGCCTTCTTGTAATCAGAGCGGTCATTGAAATAGAATATTCCGGCAAATACAAAATTACCCATCTGCTGATGTATGGCAGCTGCGTGATTGTCGCGTACTTCACGTGTGGTCTTGCCCTTCTCATTCGGGATCTGCTCAAGTGAATCGGCAATCATGTCATACTGAATCCATTGTGAAAGGTAGTTGTAGCAACGGACAGTGTCAAACTTCTGACTGGGATCATTGGACTTTATGTATTCGTCCAAAAAGAAACGGTAATAAACCTCGGCTGCCTCATACCATGTCAGGTACCAATCTTTGACATATTGATTCTTAATGGCCTGGTCTATCAGTCTTTTGGCATTGCTCTTGTCAACGACATCATCTCTTTCCATCTCTTTCTTGGCATCCTTTACAAGTGCCTGTGCGGCTTTGGTTGCCTTCTTGATTTCTTTTTCAGACATCTGGGCGTATGACGAACATGAAATTCCCAGAGCTGCAATCAAAACAAATACAAGCTTCTTCATTTTGAATAAGTTTTATAGGTTTTACGTTATTAATATATCATTCTTTATCGGTTGTTAAAATCACTCGTTTGCAGGTGCTTCCTGAGAGGATTCTGCTGCGGGATCACCCCCACCCTCCACAGGAGTCTCATCAATAGGTTCACTATCCACCTTGCAGATGGACCCTATCTGGTCATTACGTTTCTCCAGGTTGATGAGTCTTACACCTTGTGTGGCACGTCCCATAACGCGGAAATCAGACACTCTTACGCGCAGTGTGATGCCTGATTTGTTGATTATTACCAGGTCGTTATCGTCCTTAACTGCTTGAATTGAAACCAGTTTGCCGGTCTTGTCGGTTATGTTCAGGGTCTTTACGCCCTTACCGCCACGGTTGGTCTTACGATAGTCCTCTATCTCGGAACGCTTGCCATAGCCCTGTTCGGATACCACCATAATGGTCTCTTCAGGTTCTTCATCCACGGCTATCATTCCTACAACCTGATCTTCACCGTCATCATCCAAGGTCATGGCGCGTACGCCGGTCGATACACGGCCCATGCCGCGAACGGTGCTCTCATTGAAGCGTATTGCACGGCCGTTGCGGTTGGCAATGATGATCTCCTTGTTGCCGTCTGTAAGAAGTACGTTGATCACCTTGTCACCCTCATTCAGGTTGATGGCGTTGATGCCGTTCTGACGTGGACGTGAGTAATCCTGAAGGATTGTCTTCTTGATTACGCCGTTCTGTGTGCAGAATACCAGGTAATGATTTGAAGTAAACTCAACATCACCAAGGTTCTTAATTGCAATATAGGCGTTTACGGCATCGCCAGGCTCTATGTTGAGCATATTCTGGATGGCACGGCCCTTTGAGGTCTTGCCGCCTTCAGGAATGTCATATACCTTAAGCCAGTAGCAGCGTCCCTTCTGGGTAAAGAAGAGAATGTAATTATGCGTTGTGGCTGTGAATATGTGCTCTATAAAGTCCTCGTCACGCTTGTCACTGCCGCGGGATCCTACTCCACCCCTGCCCTGCTGGCGGTACTCCGTAAGAGCGGTACGCTTGATGTAGCCCAGATGTGACATAGTAATGATCATAGGCTCATCGGCATAGAAATCTTCCGGATTGAACTCCTCGCTGGCATATACGATCTCGGTCTTGCGTTCGTCACCGTATTTGTCAATGATCTGCTGCATCTCATCCTTGATAACCTGCTTGCACTTTTCAGGGTCATCCAGAATGCTCTGCAACTCCTCTATGCGTGCCATAACCTGATTGTACTCATCATGCAGCTGATCCTGCATGAGTCCGGTAAGCTGGCGCAGACGCATATCAACAATGGCCTTGGCCTGGATATCGTCCAGTCCGAAACGGTCCATAAGGTTCTGAATGGCATCGTTAGGCGTTTTGGCAGCCTTGATGATCTGTATAACCTCATCAATGTTATCCGATGCAATGATCAGACCTTCAAGTATATGAGCGCGTTTCCTGGCTTCATCAAGGTCAAACTTGGTGCGGCGGATAACTACCTCATGACGGTGCTCAATGAAGCACTTGATAAGGTCGCGCAGGTTAAGGCATTTGGGGCGTCCCTTTACCAGGGCTATGTTGTTTACGCCGAATGATGTCTGCAGTGCGGTCATCTTGAACAGCTTGTTCAGCACCACGCCGGCATTGGCATCCCTCTTTACATCAATGACAATGCGCATTCCCTCGCGGTCAGACTCGTCATTCACGTTGCTTATGCCCTCAATCTTCTTGTCTGTAACAAGTTCTGCAATGAACTTGATAAGCTCTGCCTTGTTTACTCCGTAAGGAATTTCCGTAACAACTATCTTGTCATGCTGCTCACCTGCCTCAATCTCGGTCTTGGCACGCATGATCACGCGTCCGCGTCCGGTCTCATAGGCCTCACGTACGCCGCTGATACCGTAGATATATGCGCCTGTGGGGAAATCAGGAGCCTTGATGAACTGCATCAGTTCCTCAACCGTGATATCCGGATTGTCAACCATGGCCATGCAGCCGTTCAGGACCTCTGTGAGGTTGTGTGGCGGCATGTTGGTGGCCATACCTACGGCGATACCTGATGAACCGTTCACCAGAAGGTTAGGTATGGTGGCCGGAAGAACCGTAGGCTCCTCCTCCTTGTTGTCGTAGTTGGGGACAAAGTCAACCGTGTTCTTGTTTATGTCCTGCATCATCTCCTCGCCTATCTTGCGCAGACGGACCTCGGTGTAACGCATGGCAGCAGGGCTGTCACCGTCTATGGATCCGAAATTGCCCTGGCCGTCAACGAGCGGATAACGCATGATCCAGTCCTGTGCCAGACGCACAAGAGCGCCGTATACTGATGAGTCACCATGCGGATGGAAGTGTCCTAACACATCACCTACCGTACGCGCCGATTTGCGGTATCCCTTGTCCGATGTGTTGCCGTCACGCATCATGCTGTACAGTATGCGGCGGTGCACCGGCTTGAGTCCGTCACGGGCATCCGGGAGAGCTCTGGCCACAATGACTGACATTGAATAGTCAATGTAAGAGGACTTCATCTCCTCCTCAATGTTCACCCTGATAATTCTGTCCTGGTTTTCCAATTTGATTGCTTTTTATTTCTGTTACGAATCTTATACTGCTCCTATTTCATAAAGCCCTCAAAGATACTCCAAAAATAGTTCACGCGCAACATTACGCGCGTATTTTTAATAAGGTGTTGATAAGTTTCCGGTAAGTTTTTCGGACTTTATGGCATAACTTTTTGAATGGCATGTGATTTGTTGATATCTTGTAGCATAAAATGATTTGAACCGGGCAGGAAACCGCTTATATTTGCATTTGGAAGCATATCGGATATATTGCCTTGATGTGTTTTGAAAAAGGATGGAATACAGGATATCAGACAAACTCAACTCTATACTGTCACTCTCCAAGGAGGAGGCGGAACGTCTCACCCATTCAGAGGTGACTGCAGAGCATCTGCTTTTGGGCATGCTCAGAGACGGACAGAACAAAGCTGTGGAACTGCTTGTAAGGATGGGTGTTGACCTGTCGGAACTGCGTATGCGTCTGGAATCGGCGCAGATTGCCTCCGAGACCAATGCCGACAAGGTCCCCATAGAAAAGATTGCCCTGTCAGTAGCAGTGACCAGGCTCATCAAGATAAGCATGCTTGAAGCCAGGCTCCAGAAAAAGGATGAGGTTGAAGCAGAGCATCTTCTGCTGGCCATAGCCCGTGACCGCTCAAGTATGACCGCCAATATACTTTCATCATATAATGTTGACTACCGCACCCTTCTTGCCCAATTGAACGGCACTGGCAGTGAGATACAGATGGGTATGGGAATGACTGACAGCGATGAAGAGGATGACGACGAACCGTCACCTCAATCCGATGCGGGAAAACAGAGACCGGCCAGGACTGCCACCGCCAAATCAGGCAGCGACACGCCTGTCCTGGACAGTTTCAGCACCGATATGACTCAGGCGGCCCAGGATGGAAAACTGGACCCGGTAGTGGGACGTGAAAAGGAGATTGAGCGTCTGGCTCAGATACTTACCCGTCGCAAGAAAAACAATCCTATACTGATTGGCGAACCCGGTGTGGGCAAGTCTGCCATTGTGGAAGGCCTGTCACAGCGTATAGTCCAGCGCAAGGTGTCACGCATGCTGTTCGGCAAACGTGTGCTGGCACTTGATATGGCGGCTGTCGTGGCCGGCACAAAATATCGCGGCCAGTTTGAGGAGAGACTCCGTTCCATAATTCAGGAATTAAAGAAAAATCCTGACATAATCCTGTTCATTGACGAGATACACACTATAATAGGTGCAGGTTCCGCTCCCGGATCAATGGATGCCGCCAACATGCTTAAACCGGCTCTTTCACGCGGCGAGGTGCAGTGCATAGGTGCAACTACGGTCGATGAATACCGCAAATCCATAGAGAAAGACGGTGCCCTGGAACGCCGTTTCCAGAAAATACTGGTGGAACCCACTACAGCCGATGAGACATTGCAGATCCTGCAGAACATCAAGGACCGTTATGAGGAGCATCACAACGTCACATATACGGAAGATGCGATAAAGGCATGCGTCAGTCTTGCCCAGCGGTACATAACAGACCGTTCTTTCCCGGACAAAGCCATTGACGTAATGGATGAAGCCGGTTCGCGCACACATCTGTCAAATCTCTCCGTTCCCAAGGAAATTGAGGACAAGGAACAGCAGATAGACTTTACCCGTGAGGCCAAGAATGATGCTGTAAACCGTCAGGACTTTGAGTTGGCAGCCAGGTTCCGTGACCGGGAAAAAGAGTTGGAAACGGAACTGGACGGTATGAGGAAGGATTGGGAGAAGTCTCTTAAAAGCCATCGCGAAACGGTTGACGAAGAGAGCATTGCCACCGTGGTTTCCATGATGAGCGGCGTCCCGGTCCAGAAAATAGCGCGAGAGGAAGGCGAACGCCTTAAAGGCCTGGCCCCTGCCCTCAAGTCAAAGGTGATAGCGCAGGATTCGGCTATAGACCTGCTGGCAAGAGCCATACGCCGCAGTCGTGTTGGTCTGAAAAATCCCAACAAGCCAATAGGCTCGTTCCTGTTCCTTGGTCCCACCGGTGTAGGCAAGACCCTGCTTGCCAAAGAACTGGCTGAGCAGATGTTCGGAACGTCAGATGCGCTTATCCGGGTTGACATGAGCGAGTTCATGGAAAAGTTTGCCGTGTCACGTCTGGTTGGAGCTCCTCCCGGATACGTGGGTTATGAGGAGGGCGGCCAGCTTACCGAGAAGGTACGCCGCAAGCCCTACTCCATCATCCTGCTTGACGAGATAGAGAAAGCCCATCAGGATGTGTTCAACATACTGCTGCAGGTCATGGATGAGGGTCGCCTTACTGACAGCGAGAGCCGTACGGTGGATTTCCGCAACACCATTATTATAATGACCTCCAACATCGGTTCGCGTCAGATTCAGGAATATGGCCGGGGAATTGGTTTCGGCACATCCGATGCCGGCACAGATATGGCCCGTCAGGATATTATACGTAAGGCCTTGAACAAGTCATTTGCTCCGGAGTTCATAAACCGTATTGATGAGATCATCACATTCAACCAGCTTGACCGCGAGGCCGTAGGCCGCATTGTGGAGATCGAGCTTGCACAGCTATCAAAGCGTATGGAAGGTATGGGATACACCCTTACGGTAACTGATAACGCCAAGTCATTCCTGGCCGACAAGGGCTATAGCCGTGAGTATGGAGCCCGTCCGCTAAAACGCGCCATCCAGACCTACGTAGAGGACAAACTGGCCGAAGTCATGATTGACGGAGAGTGCCCCTTAGGCTCAAAACTGCTGATAGAGGCAAACGCAGACAAGACAGACCTTACAGCCACTGTAGGAGCCAATTGATTTGACATAGAGTCATAACAGAACTCTTGTTCAGCCAAAATGTCAGACGTACCACCGTCTGGCATTTTTGTTGTACCATAGCATATACATCAAATAAGGCAGATAATCAAAAACAATATAATTATGCAGAAAGGTAAAATCGGGGTAACGACAGAGAATATATTCCCCATTATCAAACAGTTCCTGTACAGTGACCGTGAGATATTCCTGCGTGAGATAGTATCAAACGCCGTCGATGCAACCCAAAAACTCAGGACATTGGCCTCCAAAGGCGATTTCAAGGGTGAGATGGGTGACCTTACGGTACATGTAACAGTCAACAAGGACAATATCACCGTAAGCGACCGCGGTATAGGTATGACCGCAGCCGAGATTGACAAGTATATCAATCAGATAGCATTTTCCGGTGCCAATGATTTCCTTGAAAAATACAAGAATGACGCAAATGCCATCATCGGCCATTTCGGACTTGGATTCTACTCGGCATTCATGGTTTCAAAGAAGGTCGAGATAATTACCAAATCCTATCAGGAGGGTGCTCAGGCAGTTAAATGGAGCTGTGACGGATCACCCGAATTCCAACTGACTGACGCAGACAAGGCTGACCGCGGAACCGATATCATACTCTATCTGGACGATGACAGCAAGGAATACCTGCAGGAGACCACGATTCAGGGCCTCCTCAAGAAATACTGCCGTTTCCTGCCCGTGCAGATTGCCTGCGGCAAGAAAAAGGAGTGGAAAGACGGAAAGGAAGTTGAAACGGATCAGGATAACATCATAAATAACGTGGAACCGCTCTGGACCAAGACCCCGAGCGAACTCAAGGATGAAGATTATAAGGGATTCTACCGCGAACTCTATCCTATGCAGGACGAACCCCTGTTCTGGATACATCTGAACGTTGATTTTCCGTTCCACCTGACCGGAATCCTCTATTTCCCCAAAATCAAGACCAATCTGGATTTACAGAAGAATCGCATACAACTCTATTGCAACCAGGTGTTCGTGACAGATTCTGTAGAGGGAATAGTTCCTGATTTCCTTACGCTGCTGCATGGTGTGATAGATTCACCTGACATACCTCTGAATGTATCACGTTCATATCTGCAGAGTGATTCAAACGTCAAGAAGATATCCGGTTACATCACCAAGAAGGTTGCCGACCGTCTGACATCGATTTTCAAGAACGACCGTAAGGAGTTTGAGCAGAAATGGGATGACGTGAAACTGTTCATAAACTATGGTATGCTCACTGAGGAGGATTTCTATGGCAAGATGGAGAAGGTTGCCCTCTTAAAGGATACTGACGGCAAGTACTTTACATTTGAAGAGTACAAGAAACTGATAGAGAGTAACCAGACCGATAAGAACAAGAGCCTGATATATCTCTATGCTACAAACAGGGAGGAGCAATACGGATACATTGAGGCCGCAAAGAACAAGGGTTACAGTGTACTGCTCATGGATAACCAGCTGGATATTCCCATGATAGGCATGCTGGAGCAGAAGTTCGGTAACAGCAGCCGTTTCCAGAGGGTTGACAGTGACTCAATAGACAATCTCATAGCCAAGGATGACAATAAGGCTGTAGATCTGCCTGCAGGTCAGTTGCGCATGCTCACCAAGGTATTCAGCAGCCAGATGCCCAAGATTGAAAAGGCTGATTTCCACGTTGACGCCCAGAGCTTAGGCGAGTCTGCCCTACCCGTCATGGTTACCTGCAGCGAGTATATGCGCCGAATGAAGGATATGGCCGCCATACAGCCTGGAATGAGTTTCTACGGCGATATGCCCGATATGTACACCGTAATCCTTAACAAGGACCATAAGCTGATCAAGAAGGTTCTTGATGATGCTTCTGCCGCATGTGACGCCAAGGTTAAGCCTGAAGATGACAAGCTGAACACTCTCAAGGAGCGTCAGGCCGAACTGCGCAAGGCACGTGAGGGAAAGAAAGATGAGGATGTGCCACAGACAGAGAAGGATGAGATGAAGGATATTGACGGCAAGATTTCAGAGTCTGAGAACAATATTTCAGGCATCTATGCAGAGTATGCCGCAGGCAATAAGATAGTACATGAACTCATTGACCTGGCCCTGCTGCAGAATGGAATGCTTAAAGGTGAGTCATTGGCAGCATTCATACGCCGCAGCGTCGAGTTGATCTGAAAAGAAGCTTTTTTATATGAATTAGGGCACTGAGAGTTCATCGGTGCCCTTTTTTTATATACATTTGTAGGTATGTTCAAAAGGGTATATATAACACTGATTTCCTTACTGCTCCTGTTATCGGCATCTGTCAGCGCAGAACAGCAGAAGGTGGGTCTGGTACTTAGTGGCGGCGGAGCCAAGGGTATGGCCCATATCGGCGTGATACGTGCCCTTGAGGAGAATGGCATCCCAATAGACTACATTGCCGGAACGTCTATGGGCGCAGTGATAGGATCACTGTACGCAATGGGCTATTCTCCCGATGAGATGGAAGAGCTTATACGCTCCGATGATTTCAAGAACTGGTATATGGGCTCCAAGGACATGAATTACCAGTTCTATTTCAAGCAGAACCCTCCTACTCCGGCTTTCATATCCGCACAGATAGCCATCAGGGACTCCATGACCGTATTAAGGCCCATGGTGAACAGCGTGATAGACCCCCTCCAGATGAATCTTGCCTTTGTTGACATATTTGCCGGTGCATCTGCTGTATGCCACAATGACTTTGACAGCCTGATGGTACCTTTCAGGGCGGTAGCGTCGGATGTGTTCAACAAGAGTTCCATCGTACTCTCCAGGGGTGACCTGGGCGATGCGGTCCGTGCATCAATGTCCTTCCCGTTCGTGTTCCGCCCCATAATGATAGACACCATAATAGCATATGACGGAGGAATTTATGACAATTTCCCGGTAGATGTAATGGTGCGTGAGTTCCATCCGGATTTTGTGATAGGAAGCGTTGTGGCGGTAAGTCCGGGTACTCCCGAAATAGAGATACCCGATGAGTATGACATCATGGGCCAGGTGCGTAGCATGATTGTCCAGAAGAGTGACTACAGTCTGGATCCCAGGCTTGGCATAAAGGTTGAGTTTGACCTGAGCAGTGTGGGTCTTCTGGATTTTCAGAAGATAGATGAACTGTCCGACCTGGGTTACAAAACCACCATGCTCCTCATGGACTCCATCAAGTCCAGGACCCGGTCCCGTATAGACACGATAGCAGTCAAACAGATGCGCCAGTCATTCAAGCGGCAGATACCGGACCTTACATTCGGCGATGTGAATGTTAGCGGCGTAAACCAGGCACAAAGCCGTTACGTAAGGAAAGAGCTCAATGCCACCGACGGCAGGTTCGGATTCCAGGATTTCAAGTCCGGTTATTTCAAACTTTTGTCAGATGATGCCATAAGTGAGATAATCCCCTCCACCAGTTATTCCAGACAGGATTCGGCATTCAGGCTCAATCTAAATGTCAAGCTTGATGACCATCCAACCTTCAGTCTTGGCGGCGGCCTGTCAACATCGGTCTCCAGCCAGTTGTACGGAGCCGTATCATACAGCCATATCGGCGAGGCTTCCGAATCATATCTTTTGGAGGGACAGGTGGGGCGCTCCTATAGCAACGTACAGCTGCTTACCCGTATAGATATGGCCGCAAAGATACCGTTGTCCATATCCGTGCAGTTGGCATACAATAACATGAACTATTTCAGGTCCGAGTTTGTCCTAACGTCCGACAAATACCTGCCTGCCCTGAACAAATCAGAGGAGTTCTTTGCCAAGATCAAGTTCTCGCGTCCCTTCATGAACAACTACAAGGCTGTGTTCTCCATTGGGGCCGCACATCATAAAGACTTCTATTCACAGTCCAGCAATGTTGACCTGCGCACTTTCAAGTATGACTGCAACCGTCATAACATACTGGGCGGCTCGGTCACGTTTACGGGCAATACCCTCAATAATTTCCAGTATCCCACCAGCGGACGCTCAGAAACCATACGTGCCTTTATAGGTACAGAGAATGACCTGTTCCGGCCACAGAATGTGGACTCGCCCCAACATCATTCCGAGGACCGTTCTTGGCTGCAGATATCGGCCAATCTGGAGCATTACATCAAGTTCTCGTCACATCTGGTATTGGGTACGTTACTGGAGGGCTATTATTCAACCAGAAACTTCTCAAGCAACTATCAGGCGTCAGTCATGCAGGCCGGCAGGTTCCAGCCTACCGTGAACAGCAAATTTTTCTATGACCCGGATTTTTCGGCCAACGCATATTTTGCCGCCGGAATCAAGCCAATATGGATAATCAACAGCGTATTCCACCTGCGTTCAGAGTTATATGCATTCCAGCCTACCCGCCCCATATATGACGATAACGGAAAGGCTGCGTATGGAAAATCCCTGACCGGGTTCCAGCTTATGGGCGAGTTTTCTTTTGTGGCGCAATATCAGAGAATCATGTTCAATGCATTCCTGGATTTCTCCACATCAAGCTTCAACCCCACCATGTTCGGTGTCACATTCGGTATTCTTATGCCTAATGAATGGTTCCTGGAATGATTATGAAACAGAATTAAACAACAATAATAAAATATATGGAGAAATATCCTCATTATCTTGAAAGGCTTCAGGCTGCCACACGTAAGTACTGGGACAAACCCGCGCTTAACAACATCGGAGGAGAGACATTCACATACGCCCAGATGGCGCGTTCCATAGCCAGGTTCCACATAGTATTTGAATATGCAGGAATTAAGAAGGGAGACCATATTGCCCTGTGTGCACAGAACGGTGCCCGCTGGGGATTTGCCTATCTTGCGGTAAACACATATGAGACGGTCATTGTTCCTATCCTGGCCGATTTCAAACCTGACAGTGTCATGGGGCTTGTGAACCACTCTGAGAGCATAGTGCTGTTTACCGATGCAGGCCGCTGGTCAAAGATGGACAGCACCAGGATGCCTAATGTGCGTGCCGTGTTTGATGTCAATGCACTCAAGCTGCTTTACTGCAATGATGATAAGATACAGTATGCGTTTGATCACCTTGATGAACTTTTTGACAAGAAATACCCCAACGGCTTTGGTCCTGAAGATGTGGTGTTCCCCACCGACAACTGGGATGACCTTTCCACTATCAACTATACATCCGGCTCAACAGGTGATCCCAAAGGAGTGATGCTGACTTACCGTAATTTCTCATCCATAGTAGATTACAGCCAGCGCCATGTACCCGCAGGTGACAAGATGGTATCCATGCTGCCTATGGCTCATATGTACGGACTTGTGATAGAGTTCCTGTATCCGCTCAGTAACGGCACATCAATCTACTGGCTTGGCGCAGCCCCTACTCCTGCCGCCCTGATGAAAGCCTTTGCCGATGTCAAGCCCTATCTGCTCATAACCGTTCCGCTGGTAATGGAAAAGATCTACAAGTCAAAGATCAAGCCCATGATTGATAAGCCAGCAATTAAGATAGCACTTAAGGTACCTGGGCTTAACTCAATCATCTACAAGAAGATAAAAGACGGATTGATAACAGCGTTCGGTGGAAACTGCCAGGAGTTCATAATGGGCGGTGCGGCTCTTAATCCGGAGGTGGAGCGTATATTCAAGAAAATCAAGTTCCCATATCTGGTGGGTTACGGAATGACCGAGGCCTGTCCGCTTCTGGCATACGAGCATTGGACCAAATACGTGCCCGGTTCTTGCGGCAAACCCGTAGATGTGGCAGAGGTACGCATTGACTCGGAAGATCCGCAGAATGTGGTTGGCGAAATCCAAGCGCGCGGTGAGAACATAACCATAGGTTACTACAACAATCCGGAGGCTACCGCCAATGCATTTACCGATGACGGCTGGCTCAAGACCGGTGACCTGGGCATAATGGATGCCGATGGTAACATATTCATCCGCGGACGCTCCAAGAACATGATTCTGGGACCATCGGGCCAGAACATATACCCCGAGGAGATTGAGGCTGTGGTCAACAACCAGGTTTTTGTAGTGGAATCCGTAGTAGTGGATCGTGGCGGAAAGCTGGTGGCTTTGGTGTATCTTGATGAGCAGGCTATAGCCAAAGCTCTTCTGGATGCCGAGGCCAAGGATGCCATACCTGAGAACATACGCCTTACCTCCAACCGCGTTCTGCCAGTCTACAGCCAGATAGCAAAAGTGGAGATTCAGGACGCTCCGTTTGAGAAGACTCCCAAGATGTCTATCCGCCGCTTCCTCTACAAATAATGACGCAAAGGGGTCGTTTAATAATGCGTCACATCACTAGTATTTTTCAATTAGTAATTAACACTTATACGCCAAATGGAAAAGGTGACTAAAAACAAATACTTCACGCCGGAAACCAAAGTCGTGGAGTTGCAAACTGAGGGGGTAATATGTGCCCTTAGCGATTACTGGAGCGAGCCTTTGGACTAATGACCAAAGGGGTCGTTTTGGGGTGCACCTCATTTAAGAATGCGTCACGACAGTACTGAATTATAGATTTGCAAATGGTCTGGAGTTTTCCCACCCGGGAGAGCTCCAGACTTCTTTTTGTTGGGCCAACAAATTTCATTTGGTATCAAAAATGTTGGAACAATGTTGGAACAAAATGTTAAAATGCAAAAATCAAACGGCCCCACAAGTATTTGTGGAGCCGTTTTCTGGTGATTCCGCCGGGATTCAAACCCGGAACCTTCTGATCCGTAGTCAGATGCTCTATTCAGTTAAGCTACGGAACCGAACCTTGAGCCAAACGAACAAAGAAAAACTCCGTTTTTCTTTAATTCTTTTGAATTGACGGCAAAAAGGAACTTGTTCATTTTTGACGTTGATTCAAAAGAATCAAGTAAGCGCAAGCTTACTTTGTCGTGGCGTGGTGAGGAAGACGAAGTCAACCAACCCCGGTTTCCTTTAAAGCGGTGCAAAGATACATCTATTTTTCGGGATTTGCCAAATAAGATGCATTTTTTTCATCTTAAACACAAAAAGTTTCCGTTATTATCTTATCTATGAATAGAGTCAACGAATCCAGGGAAAGGGAGAGCAGAAGACAGGCTCAATAAAGACTGTCATCAAAAAAAACTTAAGGTTTACATTGATTTTCTGAGACTCCAGTTGCCCATGGTTTGACAGTTATGGCCAATTTCATACTCATGGAACACCTCGTAGCCGCGTTTTGTATAAAAACTCAGGTTCTCCCTGTTGTTGGTGAACAGCACCATAGTCTTGCCTCCGTGCTGGCGTACGTAATCCTCCAGATAAGACAGGAACTGAGTGCCTATGCCTTGACCGTGAAACGGCGGATCAACCTCAATCATACTCAGGTACCATACATCGGGATTGTTCTTCTGATAATCATGACAAGGGGTGCCGGCCTCCTGATCCTTTGCTAAGAAAGCATGCAGGTGGTTCCAATTGGTAAGAAAATACATCTTTAGATAACCGCTCAGAATAAACTTGAGTACCGATGGCTGCTTGTAGCCTGGTGGCTCAAGTGCCGCCTCAGCCACCATCCGGCCGTCCAAGCGTGCGGTCAGCATATGTGAGCCCTTAAAGTTTCCTTTCCTGTTAATGGCCAGGAATCGGGCCAACCCTCTTTGTCGCTCCTTAAGGCCAGGGAAAAAGATGGTTATGTAGATATAATCAAAATATGCTCTGGCGGCCAGTTCAGAAGCCACCTTAATATCCTTCTTTTTTAATTTCTCATATTGTAGCATACCATAATCCTTTTAGTCACAAACATACTAAAAAGAACAGTCAATTGGTCATGATATCTGGCGGGCTGTTATCTGCGTATCAACTCAGCCAGATTCTTGAGTAAGGCTTTGGCAGAACCAGGATAGACAATACCGCTCATACCAAGTGCTATTGCAGCATTAACGTTATCCACGCGGTCATCTATGAAAACACATTCCTGTGCCTTAAGATTGAACTTTGACAGCAGCAGCTTGTATATGGCCGGATCCGGCTTTACCAGATTTACTGAGCTTGAAACCACATAGTTGTCTATACTGGCTATAGTCTTGAAACGGCGGCGGGCCTCGGCGAATGTTGCCGCAGGCCAGTTGGTAAGGCCATATACCCCTACTCCTTTTGCCTTAAGTCCATTGATTATATCCAGCATTCCCGGAATATCTCCATGGCACATTTCAAACCAGCGGTCACGGAACATGGCTACAGCATCAGCATACTTTGGGAACTGTGTCTGGAGTTCGGCAACGCATTTGTCCATATCCTCACCACGATCCATTCTGGTGAACCATTCACGATTGCAGACATTGTCTGTAAAGAACTTGCATTCAGCTTCATTTCCACCGAATACTGGCAGGAACAGATATGCCGGATTCCAGTCAACAAGTACGTTCCCGTAGTCAAATATTACGCTTTTAATCATTTGTATCTGTGATGTTTATGGTATCCGGCAACATGATCTGACGCAAGCTGTCGGGTAGCGTGCATCCTACCTTGTCCATGTATCCGCTTACCGTACTGAGGTACACAGGCATATCTGCTTCCCAGATGGGATCTACAGCAGGCAGATCCATACTGAGCGGGTCTATGGCTGTTCCGTTCTTGAACACCCGATAGTCCAGATGCGGGCCTGTGGCCACTCCTGTGGCACCTACGTAACCTATCAGCTGGCCCTGTGACACATGTGTTCCCTGATTGATTCCTGCTGCAAAACCACGCAGGTGCATATATTCTGTTGTATAGGTGGAGTTGTGTTTTATCTTAAGATAATTACCTCCACCCTTGCTGTCCCAGGCTTTGGTTATGACTACACCGTCGCCCACTGAATATACCGGCGTACCGGCAGGAGCTGCGTAATCAACACCGTGATGCGCGCGTACCACTTTGGTTACAGGATGCACACGGGCGTTTGAGAACCTGGAGCTTATACGTGAGTAACTCAATGGGGCCTTAAGGAATGCACGGCGCAGACTTGTGCCTTTCTCGTCAAAGTACTCGCCCCGCTCGTTATGGTATATGTATCTGAATGCGTAGTGATTGTTGCCTCCGGTAATGAAATTTGCTGCAAGGATTTGGCCTGTAGCCACTCGGACGCTGTCGGCATACAGCTCCTGATAATAAACTGCAAACGAGTCATTCTTTTGGATTCCAAAGAAATCTATGGTCCAGGAATAGACATCGGCCAGCATTCCGGCAAGGTCTGGTGAGGCCCCCTGATCTATCATGGCGTTCCAGAGTGAAGACTGTATGCTTCCGCTTATAAAGTTGTCTATGGTATCTACAGGCAGAGTTCCCCTGTAGCTGTATATGCTGTCGGTCAGGGAATAGACCACATAGTCTGTCTTGTTTATGTCATAGACAAAGTACCGGGCGGTTGCAACAGAGTCCCGGTCGCGGATTATGTGGTATGGATTGCCTGCCTGAATCTTGCGTACGCTCCAGATGCTGTCGGAATTCCGGTCCAGATAATGTATTGTCTGGGCCGATACACCGTTCCTGACAAGAATGTTTGAAAGCAGTTCATTGCGGCCTATAGTGCCGTCAACAACATCAAGGCTGTCTATGTATAAGCCCCAACGCAGGTTAGGTTCCGGTTCAGTCTGGGCAATATCCTGTGAATCCTGCTCAGATGCTGTGTTGTTCTGTCTGCAGGACAACGGAATGGCAAATGCTGCCGTCAGGATTACTATACTGCGCCAGCCTCTGTTCATCCATCTATACCTGCAAATCCGTTAAGAATCTCCTTGTGCAGAGCGTCACTTACCGGCACAAGCGGCAGACGCATCACGTTCTCAAGCTGACCTCTATCAGACATTACAGCCTTGACACCGCAGGGATTCCCCTCCTTGAACAGCAGGCCGTAAAGCGGCTCAAGCTGTTTTTGGATAGCTGCAGCCTCATCATACTTTCCATCCATAGAAAGATGTACAAGCTTGCCGAACACCTTGGGTATTGCGTTACCTATAACCGATATCACGCCGGTAGCGCCGTTCCGTATGGCTTCCATTGCAAGGCTATCATCGCCTATTATAACGTGGAAACTCTCCGGAGCTCCTGCAATTATCTCCTTGGCCTGATCCATCTTGCCCGATGCCTCCTTCACGCCAATCACGTTCTTGAATTCACGGGCTATGCGCAGGGTGGTCTCAGCACTCATATTGATGCCTGTCCGGCCGGGAACGTTATAGAGTATAATGGGTTTGCCTGATGCTCTGGCAATCTCGGCAAAATGGCGGTAGATACCTTCCTGAGAGGGCTTGTTGTAATAAGGTACAGCGCTCAGTATGCCGTCAATGCCGTCTATCTGATACTGCTTTATCTGCTCAACGACCGTAGCGGTGCAGTTGCTGCTGCAACCTACCATGATTGGAATACGGCCGTTTACCTGCTTTATGACGTGTTTGGTAACTTTCAGACGCTCATCGGGAGTAAGTGTGGGAGTCTCGGCTGTTGTTCCCAGCACACACAGGAAATCCGTTCCGCCTGATATCAGGTTTTCCACAATGCGGGTCAGTGTGTCAAAGTCTATCTGACCGTCCTGTCTGAAAGGCGTAACAAGTGCTACGCCAAGGCCCTTAAAAGGGTAAGAGTAATTCATTGGTTGCTATTGAAGGTTTTTCATTAATCATTTCCAGAAACTCTGTCTCAGAGACCAGCCTTACGCCCAGCTCCTGCGCCTTTTCACGTTTGGCGGGTCCCATATTGTCACCGGCCAGCACGAATGACGTCTTGGCCGATATGCTGCCGGAGTTCTTGCCTCCGTGACGCTCAATGAGCGCCTTATACTCATCGCGTGAGTGGTAGTTGAACACTCCGCTTATCACGATAATCTTGTCTTTCAACAAGTCAGTTCCTCCCTCCTGCTCCTCCTGTGCCAGCTCCATCTGCAGGCCATACTCCTTAAGACGGTTCACCAGCTCACGGCTACGCTCGTCGTTAAAGAAGCTCACTATGCTCTGTGCAATCTTGGTACCAATCTCATTTACAGCTGTAAGCTGCTCTACTGTAGCGTTTTCAAGCGCCTCCATAGACTTGAAGGCCCGCGCCAGTATCTTGGCCACAGTCTCGCCTACAAAACGTATCCCTATGGCAAACAGCACACGCTCAAACGGAACTTTCCTGGAGTCCTCAATTCCGTGTACTATACTTACGGCCGATTTCTCTCCCAGTCCCTCAAGACGGCAGATATCCATAGCCTTAAGTGTATATAGGTCTGCAATATCCTTAATCAGGCCGGCCTGATAGAAAAGGTCAATGGTTTCGGTACCCAGACCGTCTATATTCATGGCCTTACGGCTCACAAAATGCTCTATACGGCCCTTAATCTGTGGCGGGCAGCTGATTGCATTGGGGCAATAATATGCGGCCTCACCCTCGTAACGGATAAGTTTTGTGCCGCATTCAGGGCATACATCGGCAAACTTTACGGGATCACCCATAAGGAGTGAGCGTGAATCCAAATCAACGGCTGTAATCTTTGGTATAATCTCACCGCCTTTCTCCACATAAACCATATCACCCACATGCAGGTCCAAACCCTTGATAATGTCTGCGTTATGCAACGTGGCACGCTTTACGATTGTTCCCGAAAGCAGAACCGGGTCCAGATTGGCCACCGGAGTAACGGCGCCGGTACGACCCACCTGATAAGATACGCTGTTAAGGCGTGTAAGCTGACGCTCTGCCTGGAACTTGTATGCAATTGCCCAACGGGGTGATTTGGCCTTGAATCCCAGGTTGCGCTGCTGCCTTAAAGAGTTCACCTTGAGCACAATGCCATCGGTTGCAACCGGAAGGTTCTTACGCTCTGTGTCCCAATAATTTATGTAGTCCAGCACCTCATCGATGGTGGTGCATTTCTTCATGTGGTCAGATACCTTGAAGCCCCATTTCTGAGCCTCCATCATGTTCTCATAATGGCCGTCACAAGGCAGCTGCTCGCCTAGCAGATAGTAGAGATAAGAATCCAGTTGGCGGCGGGAAACCTCCTGCGGATTCTGCAGTTTGAGTGTGCCCGATGCCGCGTTGCGCGGATTTGCAAACAAAGGCTCCTCCTGGCGCTCACGCTCTGCGTTAAGACGCTCAAATGATGTCCAGGGCATCAGAACTTCACCGCGAATCTCAAAGTTCTTTGGCCAGTCACCTTTTTGCAGAACCAGTGGTACTGACTTGATAGTGCGAACGTTATCGGTCACGATATCGCCTTTGACGCCGTCTCCGCGCGTCACAGCCTGCACCAGCTTGCCCTCCTCATAAATAAGCGAAATGGAAAGGCCGTCATATTTAAGCTCGCAGCAAATCTCAAACGGCTCATTGAGCAATCCGCTTACGCGCTGAAAGAAATCACGCACCTCCTGCTCGCTGTAAGTATTGTCAAGCGAGAGCATGGGATAACGGTGTTCGGCCTGCTCAAAACCCTTGCTCAGGTCGCTTCCTACGCGCTGTGTGGGTGAATTGGGATCGTAAAGTTCAGGATGCTTGGCTTCCAGGTCTATAAGCTCATGCATGAGCCCGTCGAACTCAATATCAGAAATGACAGGAGCGTTCTGCACATAGTACAGGTTGTTGTACTTGTGGAGCAGTTCACGTAGCTCAATTATCCTGTCAGTCTCGCTCATTTTGTGATACCCGCTGAAAGTGTGGTTTTCCGACCGCGAATTTACGCATAATTTTGTAATTTTGCGGCGGCTAAAGCCACATAATTATGCGTATAGACATATTAACTGTATTTCCTGAGATGCTTGAGAGTTTCTTCAACTGCTCAATGATGTCACGTGCCCAGAAGGCCGGTCTGGCAGAGATACATCTGCACGATATAAGGGACTACACCACCGATAAGCACCACAAGACCGATGATTACCCATTTGGCGGCTGCGCCGGCCTTGTAATGAAAATAGAACCCATTGACCGTCTGATATCGGACCTAAAGTCACAGCGCGACTACGATGAAGTAATATACACTTCCCCTGACGGCGAGCAGTTCAACCAGAAGACCGCCAACAGCCTCTCACTGCTAAACAACGTCATCATCCTGTGCGGTCACTACAAAGGAATAGATTACCGCATCCGCGAACACCTTATAACTCGCGAAATCAGCATAGGCGATTACGTCCTGACCGGAGGCGAGCTAGCCGCCGCCGTAATGACTGACAGCATAGTAAGACTGATTCCGGGAGTATTGTCAGACGAGCAGTCCGCCCTATCCGACTGCTTCCAGGACAACCTCCTAGCCCCACCCGTCTACACCCGTCCCGCCGAATACAAAGGCTGGAAGGTCCCCGACGTCCTATTATCAGGAAATCAAGCTTTAATTGATGATTGGGAATTCCAACAATCCCTGGAAAGAACCAAAAGATTACGACCAGACCTTCTGCAGTAAATCTGCAAAGCGAGCGGAACTTTTGGGGGTATTGGCAGGCAAAACCGTTTGCAGTAGCCCGGAGGTGCTGGTATCCAAATCTGTTAGTTCGGCGTAGTTTTGACGTCAATAACCCAAAAGTTCCCCCAGAAACCTATTCTAAAGCTCCTATGATTTCTTGAACGGAGGCAAAGCCGTGACGTTCAAGATACTCCTGTATACCATCAACGACTTTCTCTGAGATAGCGGGATCTATGAAATTTGCCGTACCAATCTGAATAGCCGATGCACCAGCCAAAAGGAATTCAATTGCATCGGTAGCAGAGCAGATGCCGCCTAAGCCTATTACGGGAATCTTGACAGCTTTTGCAGTCTGCCAAACCATACGCAGAGCAACAGGCTTGACTGCAGGACCGCTCATTCCGCCGGTAACAGTTGACAGGATAGGTTTGCGCTTCTCGGCATCGATTGCCATACCAAGCATGGTGTTGATGAGCGATACGCTATCGGCACCAGCCCCCTCAACCGCCCGTGCAATCTCAGTAATATCGGTCACATTAGGTGAAAGCTTGACAATCAAAGTCTTATCATAAGCCTTGCGCACAGCACTCACAACTTGAGCAGCGCTTTCTGGCTTGACACCGAACGCCATGCCGCCCTGCTTCACATTAGGGCAAGAGATATTGAGTTCAATGGCCGGAATGTCATCGAGAGTATTTATTATGCTTGCGCACTGAGCATAATCCTCAATAGATGAGCCCGATACGTTCACAATGACGTTAGTCTGGAATTTGCGCACCTCAGGATAGATGTGGTCCACAAAATAGTCCACGCCCTTGTTCTGCAGGCCAACTGCATTGAGCATCCCCGAAGGAGTCTCGGCCATACGGGGATAAGGATTACCCTGGCGCGGATTGAGTGTGGTACCTTTTACTATGATGGCGCCAAGACGATTGATATCCATGAAATCAGCGTACTCAGTGCCATAACCGAACGTGCCCGATGCAGTCATGACCGGGTTCTTGAGCTCCAGTGAGCCAATCTTAGTGTTTAATTGAACCATTTCAGTCTGTCAATATTGAAAACCGGACCCTCTTTACATACACACACATTTCCGCTATCGGCAGTATCCTCCACACAGCAAAGACAAGCGCCTATTCCACAGGCCATACGGTGCTCAAGAGACACCTCACAAGCCGTTTCATGTTCCTTTGCCCAACGTGCAACAGCCTTAAGCATAGGTGTTGGGCCGCATGCATATATCCTGTCAAACTGCTCGCTGTCCATAAGCAGGCTGTGATTTGTCACAAAGCCCTTCTCACCAGCCGAACCGTCCTCGGTAGTCATGAACAAATCACCGTACTTTTGGAACTCCTCCTTACGTAGGATAAGCTCTTCCGTGCGGCCTCCAAACAGGAACGTAGGGCGTATTCCGTGTGCTGCAAGCTCCTGGCCAAGGAACAGCAACGGTGCCACTCCCACTCCGCCACCAATAAGCAACGGACGGGCTACATGAGTAGTGCGGTAACTGAAACCGTTTCCAAGCGGCAACAGGACATTTACCTTATCACCTTGCTTGAGTTCTGCAAGTGAACGGGTTCCTTCACCTACTATCTGGATCAGGAACTCCACAAGGTTCCTTTCGCTGTTAATGGCATGAATGGAGATAGGCCTGCGTAGCAACACTTTTGCACTTGAAACCTGTAGTTCTGCGAACTGTCCGGCAACCATATCGGGCAAATCTCCGGGATATTGCAATGTCAACAGTGTGGCACAAGGACCTACCAAACGGTTATCGGCCACAAACAAATCGGTTTGGAACTTTTTCATACATTGTTTAATGTGGATGCGAAGGTAGGAAATAATTGAGAATTGAGAATTGAGAATTGAGAATTAATACTCATGTACCTGCGCGAAAAAAGAATTGCCACGCACCGCATGGCAATTCTCAATTTTCAATTCTCAATTCTCAATTGATCAATATTCCTGTACGGTCTTAAAGTCACGCCACTCCAGACGTCTCTTGTAGTTCATCATCTGGCCTCTGGGCACATACAGCTTAGCGTTCTGCTTGGTAGCATCATCAAATACTGTAGGACTGTTATGCGGCGGGAATACACCGTGAGCATTGATCAGGGTAAGCTTGGGACAGTTCTTGAAAGCGTCAACACCCAGAATCCTGACGTTACTGCCTATCTCAACCTCCTCAAGAGCAGTGCAGTTCTTGAATGCAAAGTCACTTACTGCAGTAACAAAGTTTCCGATATTGACCTTTCTGAGGAAAGTATTGTCAGTGAATGCCTCGGTGCATATCAGAGATACCTCCTCGGATATCACGTAATCGGTCAGAGCCTTCTTGGCCGGATACTTGACAAGCATCCTGTTGTCCTTACTGAACAGCACACCATCAACATCCTTGTATGACTGATTGTTCTCGTTTACGGTATATCTCTTTACGCCTGAGCAGCCCTTGAATGCGTCATTCACAATACGCAACACGCTATATGGTATATCTATTGACGTAACTTCCGAGCAATTATAGAACGCATTCTGGTCAATTTCCATAACACGGAATGTAAACTCATCATTCTCACCGGTAACTATGAATGAAGGTATGCTGATATCACCTTTATAATTACTTGGGCCATCGTCAAAGTTCTTTCTGCCGTTTGTATGGTCCCATGTAACGGTCACGTTACCGAAATTATCCAGAATCCTATAGCAGAGAACGGTACCGTTGTTATACCTTACCGTAATAATCTGATCCTGAATCTGAGCGTCAAGTTGCTTTACAAGCAAAGTCTGCCAAACTTCATTCTGGTTTGTTTTTGATGCTTCCTTACTGCTGCGGCAACCGCTGAGCATGAAAGCTGCGACAGCCAAAAATAATAGATATTTTTTCATAGTTGTAAATGGTTTAATCTTGTTTTCAGCAAAAATAAGCATCAAATTTAAAAAAATCAAAAAAACCGTATTATTTTTTTAATTCCGATAAAAATTTCTGATATGTCCCGTCCTCAAAGAAAACCACGACTTCTTTTATCACTTTTTCCTTACATTCAACACGTGTGTCAGATGAAGGCGTAAAGTCCTTATTATTATGTTTTTTACGCTGTCTGGAAGTGTTTTCTACCTCTCTGACATTTTGATAAACGGAAGATTTCCTGCCGTCATCCGGAAAATACGCATCCATACCGGGCAGAAGAGGATAATCCTGGTCTGTTGTTATTTGATTCTGTTGCTTCAAACCGGGAATAGCCTGACCCTTGCCGTTAAGCAACCATTCAAGTTCCACATCAGGGAAACTGTTGTGGATGGCCATGATAATCTTAAGACTAGGTTCGTTCCTGCCGCTCAGAATATGCTGAAGCGTTGTCCGCTGCACTCCAATTGCATTAGCGAACTGCGTTGGAGTCAGTTTTAGCAGTTCCATCAATTCTTCAAGTCTCTCTCTCATTGTAAAAATGACGTTTTGATGTCTATGTTACAAATGTATTGATTTGTTTTTGATTCGCAAAACACATTTGTATTATTACAAATGTAATCAACAAATGTAAAATTTACATTTGTCAATCGACATTATTTGCAACCTATTGCATTTGTTTGGTTATATAGTGCCAGAATCATGGAATTTAGTTCAGTAATTACATCTAATAATATGAATAATAGGTTGTTATATTATATCACCTACTCCATAATCGGACAATAATTGCCATTTTGCATAATATCATGTGATATATTTCTGCGTTAGTTTAAATACAAGGTTGTAAAATCTCTGATAAATAGCATTTTATCATTCGATAACTATTTTGTATGCAATTTTGCATAATTCTGAGCCTTGTTGTTATTGGGCAGAAGATATGCGTATGAATCGTTACATTTGTGTTATGATATGGTGCATAAACAGCATGCCTTTTGATGCGCTTATGTGGAATTATTTACAATTGTAATGGTTAAATAATACTAAAGGCAACCCTGTTGGCAGCCTTGAAAAACAGATAATAGCCGAGATTTTAAAATTTGGAAAAATCCCGACCGATTATCGGAAATATTAGAATCTCACGAAAGACAGATTAAATCAGTGAAGAATCAGATACAGCAACTCTTTTAAAAGCCCCTCGCCTGTATTAGCGGTAGCGTCAACACCTTTTGACTTGCCGTCATACTTGCGTATGGTGGTAATTATTTTCATGGTCTGTGTTGCAGTATAGTTGCGCATTCCTGTGGTATAGTCCCTTACCCCCCATGTACTCTTCAGGTCAAGCTGATCTGCTATTCCACGGTCGGTCTTGTCAGGAGCGTAAAATGCCAGCATCAGATTGGCAAAATACGGAAATATTGCAGCCGTAACCAGTTGCATGGGATATGTTTTGGGGTTGCTTTCGTAATATGCAGCAATCTTATTGGCTTTTTCTATGTTCTTGTTTATGATTGCATCACGGAATTCAAAAATGTTGTAATCCTTGCTAATACCCACATGCTCTTCTATGAACTCCGGAGTAATTTCTTTCGTGCCGGCCGGCAGTGCAGTGACAAGTTTCTCAAGTTCTCCGTTCATACGGCACAAATCAGCACCTACAGATTCGCTCATCATGGACATTCCCTTGGGCGACATACGTAGTCCGTGCTCGTTCAGGAACTCGCCTATAAAGTCCGGAAGCGCATCGTCTTTTATCTTCTTGGATTCAAACAACAGACCATTCTTCTCTATTACAGCCACTATTTTCTTGCGTTTGTCAAGCGAGCCGTTCTTATGGCAGAACACAAGAACAGTGCTGGATTGTGGATGGTTTATGTATGAAGCCAGAATATCCGATGGGCTTCCGCCCGTTTCCGAGTCCTTTTTCATCAGGTACTGCGCCTCTTTCACTATAATCACCTGTCTGTCGGCACCCATAGGATATGCTCTGGCGCGTTGTATCACCTCATTCATAGTGGTCTCGTTACCATACAGCACCATCTGGTTGAAATCCCTGGCCTCCTCAGGAAGCGCATGTTCCCTTATATAGTCCGATATGGAGTCAATGAAGAACGGTTCGTCCCCCATCAGATAATATACAGTTCTATATTTACCACTTTCAAGTTCCTTTAAAACCTGGCGGTATGCTGTTCCCGATGTTGCCATTTCAATTCCTTTTATTATATTCGCAACCCAAGAGTACGGTTACTCTATAATGCTGATTACAAAGATATGACTGATAATTTGAATTTGCCACCTTTTGAGCCTAAAATATCCGAACAGGCGGGCAAAAATACTATTTGGGACCCTATTCGCAAAATGTGGACAGCCCTTACGCCTGAAGAAAACGTGCGTCAGGCCTTTTTGTCATACCTTGTAAACCATAAGGGATACCCTGCATCACATATCGCCAATGAACAGTCAATAGAGCTGAACGGAATGAGCCGCAGGTGTGACAGTGTAATATATGACAAATCAGGAACGCCTAAGGTAATAGTTGAGTACAAAGCCCCTACAGTAACCATCTCACAAAAGGTTTTTGACCAGATAGCACGCTACAATCTGGTCTTACACGTTGATTACCTGATAGTGAGCAACGGTCTGAAACACTACTGCGTAAAAATGGATTATCCCACAGGGAAATACGTTTTCCTGCGGGATATTCCGGATTATGCTTCGCTTTGAATTAATCTTCGTCAGCAGCAGCTTTGCGTGAACGGCGCTTGGGTGCCTCAACTTGCTTGGGTTCCTCCTTGACTCCTGCCAGTTCGGGGTCAATCATGATACGTCCGCAATACTCGCAAACAATTATTTTCTTGCGCATACGTATATCCAGCTGACGCTGTGGCGGAATCTTGTTGAAGCAACCGCCGCATGATTCACGCTGCACATAAACAATACCCAGACCGTTGCGGGTGTTGTTGCGGATGCGCTTGAATGACTGGAGCAGACGGGGCTCGATGTTGAGTTCCAGGTTCTTGCATTTCTCACGCAGCCTCTCCTCTTCCTGACGGTTCTCCTCTATAATCTCATGGAGCTCTGACTTCTTGACTTCAAGGTCCTGCTTCTTCTCCTCAACGAGAGCCTTGTTATTCTCAATCTCCTCCTTCTTGGCGTTGATTCCGGCGTTGAACTCGCGTATGCGCTTTTCGGCCAGCTCCACCTCCAGGCTCTTGAACTCAATCTCCTTGTTAAGTGAGTCAAACTCACGGTTGTTGCTCACATGCTCCTGCTGTCCCTGATACTTGGCTATCTGTGCTTTTGACACCTCAATCACATTCTTGTTCTCTGCCACGCCCTTACTCATTTCAATAACATCGGCGTTGGCCTTCTCGATACGTGTGGTCAGACCGGCAATCTCATCCTCAAGGTCCTGAACCTCAAGAGGCAGCTCACCGCGCAGTGTCTTGATCTTGTCTATCTCGGTCAGCATGGTCTGCAGCTGATACAGTGACTGGAGTTTCTCCTCTACGGAATATTCACTCGGGTCTTTCTTAATCTCTTTTGTTGCCATAATAGTATTTGTTTTATATCTGTTATCCTATGTAATAGTTTATGGGATTGGTCTTGTTTGCGGTCCTCACAACCTTGAGTCCGGGAAATGATTCATGCAATATGTCCGCCAGAAGATCTACCGTATACTGTTCGCTCTCAAAGTGTCCGGCCTCAATCAGTTTGATTATGCCGTCATACCCAAAGAACCGGTGATAGCCTATCTCTCCTGTCATGAATGCATCAGCCCCCGCAGCCACGGCCTTATCCATGAGGAATGCGCCTGCACCACCGCATACAGCCATACACCTGATAGGACGGCCCAATTGACCATTATGTCTGATGCATGCAACTCCGAACTTTTCCTTAACAAGAGAAAGAAGCTGCTGTTCTGTCAAAGCGTCCTTGAACATGCCGATTACACCAGCTCCGTTGCCGTCCGGCTGCTCGTCAAGAGGTCTTACATCCTGCAAGCCTAACACCTGTGCTATACGCATATTCACGCCCTTGCCGGCATTATCCAGATTGGTGTGGCTGGCATAAAGTGTTATACCGGCACGCACGGCATCCATTACAATGCTGCCTATATTGTCATCAGTAAGCTTCTTGAGCGGACGGAAAAGCAGCGGATGGTGTGAAATAATCATATTGCATCCGGACTTCATGGCCTCGTCAACAACCTGACGGGTCACGTCCAGACACAATAAAACCCCTGAAACTTCGGTCTCTGTAGTTCCAACCTGCAAGCCTGAATTATCGTAATCATCCTGCAGCGGCAGAGGCGCGAATCTCTCAAGGGCATCAATTATTTCCCTGATGTTCATCACCTATTTTCCAAGTGTGGCGCAAAGTTAATAAAAATTTGGTAATTATCTACTTTTTCTTCATTGTGACAATGAATCTGTTGCCGTCAATACTGTGCCGGATCTCCTTATATCCGTTGCAGGTAATGTACAGATAATTGTCAGGATTAACCGATTCAAGTCTGAACTCGCCGTTAACGCCGGTTTTGGTCTCAGATATGATCTTGCCATTTAAATCGCGTTCGGTAATGACAGCGTCTTTAAGCGGTCCTATTGCATTCATTACAACTACATCCACACCATTAACTTCATCTTCAACATATTCGTCATCTACAGCGTATCCAGTGCCTGGTTTATGTCCCGCTACAATTATTTTCTGCCTTGATGACCTGGGCCGCCTGGCAGCCTTGGCATTACCCAGATTTAAATAATGCTGAAGCTCTGAAACGTCGTACCAGCATCCGTAGCGTTCTCTGTCAAAATCCACATCCGTCCTTTTGTCCGCTATTTTCTTTACATATGGCTTATATTTCACAAACTTTCCCCACTCCTGGTCATAGCGACTAAGTTCGGCTTTAATAATCAAGCCATTCGGATCCATCACACGCAAGCGAAACCGACCGCGCTCATCGGTACAAGTGGCATTCACGACATTTCCCTTGCTGTCTATTTCCGATACAACGCATCCTCCACAACCCCAACAATCAGCAAAAACAGCACCAAATATGTAATCACCGGAATAAATACACGCAACGAGATCATACCAACCACTTGAACCTACCCAATGACATGGTTCGTTATATGTTTCCGATGGGTTATAATAAGGGGTAACTTCCCATCTGTTTGCATTAGGCCTAGGTTCCGGCCCAAGTTCATACTTGAAATCATCATATAAATCAAACCATGCCATACTCAGTGCTATTCCATGCCAATGTTCGGCTGCTTTACCGTCCATTATAACTTTAACCACATTAAAATCTCTGGCAAAATCCACTTTAGGACCCTTCTGATATACTCTTGCACGATCAATATCATGCTTTGCAGCCTCAATCAGACCTTTAGCCTGCCAATTATTGATATCTAACGTTGCCGATGACATCACATCATCAACCTTATCCTTGTCATACTTATAGTAATTAAGGATTGCCTGGTAACCGCTACTGTCTCCCTGAAGGAAAATACCGTAGGGCTTATAACCGTACGGGCTGAATGTATATCCGCAGATAAAGCTGTCAGGGACCACATCAATCAGGCTCTCCTCATAATCGCATACAATAAAAACATCATTAGACGCATCATACGCCGGAACCATATCACTAAGGTCGGGCTCAGGTTCCAGTTTAGACTCCGGTTCAGGCTCCGGCTCTATCTCCTTGTCTCTCAATGATATCTGATAATACAGCCGGTTAATTGAAACAACCGTATCCCGGTACCCTCTTTTGGAAAACCTGATACTGTCCTTAGGATTTATCAGCATAAAATTGAAAACGCCCTTACTGTCTGTAGGCACTTGTTTCAAGGTATCGCCAGCCACATTAAGTTCCATTACACTGACTCTGTCAATATATTGTCCCAAGCTGTCGGTGACTATGCCTCGGACCCAATCGCCCGCCACCGGCTTATTCTGTGCCACAACCGATGATACGGCCGATTCAAGCCACAGCAGTATCAAGAAAATGGATATGGAAAGGACTCTTCTCATGAGCATACTATTTGTCTCTGTGCAAATATATGAATATTTGGCAAAAAAATTGGGCTCAAATCAAGCCCAATATCACTTTGTAACTGTGAACCTCATCGGGATCGCCCAGCTCCTTGCCCGGGGTGTCAGATATTTTTACGCAACGGTAGACGTGCTGACGGGGGTTGACCTGGAAGGTCTTGAGCTTCATGACGATATTGAGAGGCTTAACGGTACCTACGTCATTTGTAAGGTTGGTTCCTATACCGAACGACACCTTGATACGGCCCTCAAAGTACTTCTGGATAGCCAGGGCACGGTCAAAGTCAAGAGCGTCGCTGAACACGATTGACTTTGTCATAGGGTCGATATGGTAAGACTCGTACTTGGCAATGATCTTGTCACCGAACTCAAAAGGATCACCGCTGTCATGACGTACGCCGTCATAGAGCTTGGCCATATCCAGTGAGAAGTTGCGCAGGAAAACACGCGTGGTGAAGCAGTCAGGCAGCATGGTACCCATGTTGCCGCCAAAGATCTGGGCCCAGTTGCGCATAACATAGTAGTTTGCCTCTTTTGGTCCCATGAATGCGGCTGTGGCCATCATCAGCTCATGTGCCATAGTGCCTATGGGCTTAAGGTCCGGACGGATAGACTGGTATTTCATGGCAAAATATACTGTTGATGAACCGATGAAATACTTGCAGTTACGTGTCAGATACTCCGTAACATGATCCTCTACCTCACGTGAATAGCGGCGGCGCATGCCGAAGTTGGCAAACTTGAGCTTATTCTCATTTGATATGGCCACCTTCTTTTCAAGCTGGCTGTCAATGTATTCCCAATCGGGTTCAGTCTTCTCATAGACGCTGTAATAAACCTCTGATATGGTGCTGAGAATAGGTATTTCATACAGCGTAACCTTGTAAATAAGGTCTTTAGCCTCAACATGAAGATGTCCCTCGTCATCAAGTGATATGTCAATTATATCAGCATCGAACCTGAATCCCTTAAGCCATTCAAAATAGCACTGAGGGATGAAATAGATATTGGAGAGGCACCATTTGAACTCCTCATCGGTAAGGGCCAAGGTCTCCAGTTTCCTGAACTCCTTACGTAAGAGATTCACAAACTCAGGTGTGAACTTCATACCGTTACGGTCATTGAAACTGAATGTTCCTATACCCTCAGGGGTAGTCCGTTGGTAATAGTATGACATGGAGAATTTGTAGAGGTCATTCTCCAGCATACTCTTTACAATAGTGCTCTCCATAAAATCCTTATTTATAAATCTTTATATTGTTCTCATTCATGTAGGTAACGAGCGGTTCGTTACTCTCTATGGAAGCGACACCCTCCAGATATACAGAGAGTTCAAAACCTACCTCCTTGCTCAGACGTACCAAATTCTTGAGAGTCTCAAGCACGCAGTACTCGGCAGCGATGCCGCATACAACAACCTTGTCACCCTTAACAAAGAGATCCTGGTCATTACCCTTGGTGTTCTCAAACTGACCGTACTCCTCCTTGTCCTGAGCCTGGCCCTTGGGCAGGAAACGTACGTTATTGATATCCAGATTGTCCAGAATGCCGTCAGGCAGAGCAGCGCCTACAGTGTAGCGTACGCAGTGCTGCGGCCAGATACCGCCGTTTGCCTTGAATGAGCAGTGGTTCCATGGGTGCCAGTCAAGGGTAAAATATACCTTGTCAAACTTGGTGAGGACACTCTTTACAGGCTCCACAACGCGTGTGCCGTCGGTAGCTGGCAGGTTTCCGTCAATGAAATCCTTCTGCAGATCCACCACTACCATAATGTTTGCGGGTTCACGGTTTGTCATAACTGTCTGTTTTTTGTTTCCTGTGCAAGCCACCACTGCCAAGAATGCGACAGCAACGGCAAAAATCCTGATTACTTTCATTACAACAATTGTTATTTGAATGTGCAAATTTAGTGATTTCTTTCTATTTTTGTTATTCTATTTGACATAGCAACTGATAATAACATGTTTAGAAAGGATATTAAACTCTTACAGGCCGCTATCCTATTCTTAAGTATGGCTTTTATAACATCGTGCAATAATAATGACGCCGATGACAACACCCCTCAAGGTGAACCGGTTGATGTTGAAGAAGAGTTCTCTATTGTGACTCTCAATGTAGATGGCCTGCCAAATACCATCAAAATTCTTGGAACGGTTCAGATAACCATAAACGATGATGGTCCCGGTGCAGAACTGACACCACAGATAAGCATATATCTGGCTGATCATATTTATGATTTCATAGCCGTTCAGGAAAACTTTGACTTTAATGAGCAACTCAGTTCAGCACTTAAGTCAGATTACAACCAGGATTCCTGGTATTGCGGTATTGACGTAAGCAAGATGGTCAATGCCCGTTTCCCTTGCGACGGAATCAATGGTTTCTGGAAAAAGGATATTGATGCAAAGCGTTCAGACAGTATCAGTTGGACTACAGCCTACGGTAAGCTCAACCATGCATGGGATGATATTGTGACTAAAGGATTCCGCCAGTATGATGTAAAGCTAAAGGGAGGTTCCGAACTGGTAATATACAACATGCACATGGATGCCGGTGATGATGCCGATGAGTTTGCAGGCAATGACGGTCCTGACCGCCGTGCACGCATGGTCCAGTGGCGCCAACTGCGGGATTATATCCTTGAACATCTGGACAAACGCCCGGTAATTGTAGTTGGAGATCTGAACACATGGTATGCCCGTGACAGTGTAAAGACCCAGTTTATAGACTATATCGCACAAACGGGACGAGCAACTGTAAGTGATGTGTGGATAGAACTGGAACGCGGCGGCGTTTATCCCGGCATTGTGGATGGTATAGTCACCAGAGATCCATGGTCAAAGGATTGCAGTCGTAACGGTGAGGTTCTTGACAAGATTCTCTATCTTAATCCCAGAGATGGTGCCAAACTCACCCCCGTTAGCGTAAACATTGATGAAACAGATTATGTGAGGAGTGACGGTTCAACACCTCTAGGTGACCATTATCCTCTTTCCGCCACCTTCCGCGTTAATTCTACCATATACAGATAAAAGATGTTATTTTTGCAATCAAATAACCCTATTATATGAACAAATCAACAATAATTGTAACCGCATTCGCGGCCATGTTAACTATGTCATGCAGTAACAGGAACAATCCGTTCTTCCAGGAAAGTCAGTTGCCATACGGCGCCGTCGAGTTTGACAAAATCCAGTCTAAAGACTATATGCCCGCCTTTGAGGAGGGATTCCGCCAGTTAAAGGCCGATATAGACGCCATTGCGGCATCTGAGGAGAGTCCCACATTCCAGAACACCATTGAGCAATTGGAGGCCAGCGGCCAGCTCCTTTCCAAGGTAAGCGGAGTGTTCTACAATCTGATGGAGACCGATGCCGATGACATCATGAAGGAGACCGAGGAGAAGATAATACCCTTGCAGACTGAGGCCGATTCATACCTTTACATGAATGAAAAGGTCTTTAACAAAGTAAGGTTGCTGTACGTAAACAGGGACAATAACCAGCCTTACATGAATGTAGAACAGAAGAAGGTCCTGGAAAAATATTTCCGCCGTTTTGCCAGAAACGGAGCTTTGTTGGTATATGAAAACAGGAACCGTTTCGTCGCTATACAGAATGAACTGGCTCAGCTTAGGATAAAGTTTGCCAAAAACAACCTTGATGAGAGTAATGCATACATACTGCACGTGACTGACATAAAGCGTCTGGAAGGTCTTCCACAGGACCAGCTTGATGGCGCCGCCGCACGCGCCAGGGAGAAAGGTCTGGACGGATGGGCATTCAACATACAGAAACCCTGCTGGATACCTTTCCTGCAATATTGCAAGGACCGTGACCTTAGGGAGCAGATGTACAAGGCCTACTACAGCCGAGGCAATAACAATAACGAGTATGATAACAAGGAGATAATCAAGAAGACCTTGTCACTGCGTCTGGAAATGGCCAAGCTGTTGGGATTCAAGAACTTTGCCGAGTTCCAGATAGAGGACCGTATGGCCAAGACTCCGCAGGCCGCATATGACCTGCTCATGGAGATATGGAAATATGCGCTTCCGCAGGCCAAACGCGAGCGTGACGAACTCCAGAAAATCATAGATGCCGAAGGAGGCGGTTTCAAGCTTGAAGCCTGGGATTGGTGGTACTATGCAGAGAAACTGCGCAAGCAGAAATATGACCTGGACGAATCGGAACTCATGCCCTACTTCAGTCTGGACAATGTACGCAAAGGTTCGTTCATGGTTGCAGAGACACTTTTTGGCATCAAGTTCAAGAAAGTTGATAATCTGCCCGTTTACCATCCATCGGTCGAGACATGGGAGTGCCTTGATGCAGACGGCAGCCATCTGGCATATTTCTACACCGACTGCTTTGTACGCCCCACCAAGCGTCAGGGAGCCTGGATGACCAATTTTACCGATGAGTATGACTTTGGCGGCCGTAGCCAGCGTCCCACCATCGTGAACGTATGCAATTTCTCAGTACCTACTGATGATATGCCCTGTCTGCTTTCAATCGATGACGCCCGCACCGTATTCCACGAATTCGGCCATGCACTGCATGGAATGCTTACCAAGTGCCACTATCCTATCGTAAGCGGCACCGCCACACCTAATGACTTTGTCGAGATGTGCTCACAGATAATGGAGCATTGGGCTGTTGATCCTACAATACTCAAGCAGTACGCTTTCCATTACAAGACTGGTGAGCCTATCCCCGATGAACTTATAGCCAAGCTGCAGAACGCAGGCCATTTCAATACAGGATTTGAGACCGTAGAACTTGTGGGAGCCGCCCTTTTGGATATGGAATACCACATGCTTACCAATTATCTGAATTTTGACGACCAGAAGTTTGAGGATGAGATATCGGCCAAACTGGGCATGATTCCAGAGATAGAGTTCCGCTACAGAGGCACATTCTTCAACCACATATTCAACAATGACTATTGCGCCGGCTACTACAGCTATCTCTGGGCCGAAGTCCTGGACTGCGATGCCTTCCAGTGCTTTGTTGAGGAGGGCTTGCTGAACAAAGAGACTGGAAAGCGCTACCGTCAGAATATTCTTGAAAAAGGTGGCAGCGATGACCTGATGGAGCTCTACCGCCGTTTCCGCGGCAGCGATCCAAAAGTTGAGCCCATGTTGCGCAATAGAGGACTTATTGACTAACTAAACAATACTACGTATATGAAAAGATTATCCTTTGTTACGGCAATACTATTTGTTTCAGTTTCCGCTCTGGCGCAGAATGAAAGAGGCATCCTTAACCGTTTTACAGACCCGGAAAAAGGCTCTACGGTTTTCATAGAGAAAGGACACCGTGCCATTAACCTTACCGGTGGATACCGTAGCATCAAGGCCGGCGGAGATGCTGCAAGCGACGGCTATTCCATCCTGTCCCTGCTGAATATAGGTGAAGGTGAGTTCGTAAATTACAGCATATCACCCAGTTTCTCACTCTTCTTTAAAGACGATGTCTCGCTTGACTTCCGACTGGAATACAGTGGATATAAACTTGATGCAGACATAAGGGCCGACCTGCGTGAGGTGCTTAATATGGGTGTGATTGATGATGAAGAAGAACGTGATTCAATAGGCAATCTTCTAAATATCCACATCCTGGGACGACACATGTCACGCAAAGCCTGGGGGACAGCCGTGGCACTGCGCAGATACATGTCATTCTTTGGCAGCAAGACCATAGGACTGTTTGGAGAGGCACGTATTTACGGTGAGTATGGACGTATTGAATCCTATCCGTTAAGAGATGGTAATCAGGAACAACTCAATAAAAGCCGTACATCAGATATATGGGCAACGGGACTTAAGTTAGGTGCCGGTATATGTGTCAAGTTGCGTGACAACAGTGCCCTCACGCTGAGTATTCCTCTCCTGGGAGCAACATACAGCTATACCTCTCAGCGCAAGGCAAAGACCGACAGCAAGGCACATCTGTCACAGTTCAACATATCCCGTGACGTTGACTATCTGGCCATCCAGATTGGATATTCCCATTACATACAAGGCAAAAAAAGATAAAACCACAAGGATTATGGCATTAGCTGGCATCATATATCTTATCATCGCTACCATATGCGCGGCGATGTTTTCAGTCATGTTCAAGATATTCCACATAAAAGGTGTGGATTCCGGACAGGCTATATTCTTCAATTATCTGACGGCGTTCATTTTAGGCATACTTTTTTCACTTCATGGGGAGTTGGTGGTGAACCCATTCAAGGCACATTGGCTGGTTCCTGTGCTTATTTTGGGATTGATATTCATGGCAGGCATGATTCTGCTCTCCGACTCTACACGTCGCGTCGGAGTGGCAATCTCCACAGTATGCAGCCGTGCATCGATGGTGATACCCATAATTGTGTCTTTCCTTCTCATTGAGGGCAGCGCCAGGCCTAAGTGGTTGCTTATAATCCTTGTACTTGTAGCCATGACGCTGACCGTTTGGACAGGAAAGCCCGATGACGGCCGTGTTTATACCTTCCGTGACATTCTGGCCCCCATAATCGTTTTCATCACTTTCGGACTCAGCAACTCTTTCCTCAAGGTAATCCAGCACAACGTCACCGTAGCCGATACCAAGACGGGAATGACAGAGCAGGCCATAAACAGTGAACTGTCACTTGTAACTGCGTCTGTTTTCTTTGTGGCAATGCTGCTGTGCTTATACTCTTTCTTCAAGAAAGGGAATGACGGCAAGCGGATTCCAATAACCATGAAGAATATCATGGGAGGCATAGAACTTGGTGCAATCAATTATTTCTGCACATACATGCTTATGCTCTCAATGAAGTCTATAGATTCCTCTATCCTGTTCCCCATCCACAATATCGGAATTGTTGCAATAGGAGCATTCGTGGGCTTATGGGCATTCCATGAAAAGATGAAACCGCACCAGGTGGTGGGAATTATCCTAGCTGCGGTTTCAATAGCTTTGCTTTGTATCTGACAATCAGTCAAATATCAGCTTGACGCCAAGTTGCAGATACCAGCAGTTAGCAGATGACTTGAGCGGTTCGAAGGTCTTGGAAACAAGGCTTTCGCCGTTTGTTGCCATAGTATAGACGGGCTTGCCGTTTTCTTCGGTCCTTACATAATTCAGGATCTTGGCGTTGTTGCAGGCCGACGGAGTCCGGGTCACGCCCCAGTTGCTGTTGAGCAGGTTACCTACATTCATCACGTCAAGCGATACCTGAAGCGTCTCGTTGCCACGTTTGGCACCCCTGAGCGCTGCAATGTTAAAGTTCTGGGCTATATGCAGGTCAAAACGATGTACCCAAGGCATAAGTGCTGCATTGGCCACTGCATACTGACCGATATGGGTGCTGAGATACAAGTCCTGATTCAGGAATGCCCAGAATGCGGCACGCTGTTCATCGGCGGTATATAGAACCTGTCCTTTCTTGTCAGTGATATCGTCAAACAAAAGCTCACCTGATGATGACGGGATCCATAACAGGTCATTTGCCGCACCGTCGCCGTTCATGTCATTGGTGTATGTGTAGCTGTAGGTCCCACCTGTGTGGCCTGTATAGAACAGCCCCAGGTCTGTACTCATGAACCTGTTGCGCGCATAAGCTATCCTGTATGTGACCGATGCCGACAACTTGTCGGGAATGACGTATGCCGACGGGCGCAGTACCATCTCATTGGGGCTGTTCACATGGGGAGTGTTGCTCCAGGTTGAACTGAGTGAAGACCCTATCATGTCCGATACCGACAATGCTGTCTGGTGAATATATGACAGCTCCATTTGGAGATTGTTCAGCGGTTCTGCCTTTATCGTGGCTCCGAATGACCAGCTGTAACCCTTATTGGTATTCCTGATCACCATTGCGCCACCCGATTTGGACACTGAAGTATTGACAACATCTGCACTATGATAGTCAACCCTGTTGTCAAAGCCATAAAAGCGTCCGTAGCAGTCATCATGAATCTGATTGTAGTTCTCTACATAAACAGCGTTGATATCCTTGTTGAAAATACCCTCAATCGAGATTTGTGCAGGGAAACTCAGGTCCGGGTCTATATCTATGGCAACTGATGTCTTGAACACCTGCGGAAGTTTGAATTTGCTGTCAATGCCTGTTATTGAGGCGCCGGTAAGGAATGGATGCGGATTGGCTTTCATTGCACAGTCATTCTGCTCCAGGTAGTTGCGCATGGATTCCTCTGTATAAAGGAAATTGCCAGCCAGGCCATCCAGGAAAGTGTTTGCAATAGCAGTATTGTCGGCAGTCTTGTTAAACATCACGGTGTTCTGCAGCATGCCGCTGCTGTTGGGAATGGTACAGAAGAATACAAGCGGAATACGTCCGGTAAATATTCCGGCACCGCCATGAATTACCACATTACCCCGTTCATTAACATCCCAGTTGAATCCTACACGCGGTGACCACTGTACGTTTGCATCGGGCCAGCGTCCGTTGTCTATTACAGGCGATTTGTAGTCGGCCGTTTCTGTTCCGGGGGCCTTGAAATGGAGAGTCCAGTCAAGATCCTTGAAAGACTGGTTGGTTTCCAACTGCTCATAATACTGCATAAGGTCGGCCCTGATTCCGTATGTAAGTGTAAACCTGTCAGATATGTGGGATTCTGCCTGCAGGAAGACGGCTGACTGCCCAAACGATGTGCGTGATGCGGGATCATCTATGCCATCGTATGTATAAGTCATTCCGAATGCAACAGGAGCGGCCTGATAGATGAAATCATCCAATGAAGCGTATCGGTAATAGCCCGTCCCGTACATACGATAGTTTGTGGCACCTTTCTGATACTGGTAGCTTAATCCGGCCGTGAGAGTACTGTGAGCCATTGTCCATCGGATATGGTCAAAGAAACTGTATGTACGCACATAGTTACCGGTACCGTTTGAGAACAGCTCATAGCCGGCACTCATGAAAGCGTCACCATCCTTGCGTATGTCTATATGTGGGAACCAGGCTGATTCCGAGCCTCTCAAGTTACTTACGTCCGATACCGTGGCAAGCAGTTTGTTGTTCATCCTGCCACTCAGACGGCTATTGAGTTCGGCAACAGCAGACCATGCATTGTCATTTATCGTATAGCAGTTGTTGCGGAATGCGTAAGAATTCTTTGAAATACGATCCGATGCTGCCTTGGTCCCTACCGTACTGCGTGCATTGGGAGTGTTCCACTGAGTGTTGCCCGTCCAGTTGTAACGCAGCATAAGATTATGGTTATCAGATATATTCCAGTCTATGCGCGCCAGCATCTTGGTGTTGGTTTGGTCACCTCTGGTGAGATCGTAACCGCCTGCGTCATAACCATATGTCTGGAGCGCAGCGCTGAAACGTTCCATATCGGCTGCGGTAACACGGCTTGTCATACCAGCTGCATCGGCCACGCCATCCTTGGAAAGTTTCCATTCAGTGATGGGGCCTGGAGTTGTAACGTACTCGGCATTAACAAAATAAAAGAGCTTATCCTTAATGATCGGTCCACCTATGTTAAAGCCATAAGTAGTCTTGCTGTTACTTACCCTGTCACCCAGATCCGTTCCGCAGACGGTATTGCCACGCAGCCTTTCATCATGGAAATAATAATAGGCTGTGGCCTTGAATCTGTTTGTGCCGGACTTGGTTATGACGTTTATTCCACCGCCTGTAAAGTTGCTCTGACGCACATCATACGGGGCAATGGCTACCTGCATCTCCTCGACAGCATCAATTGAAATAGGTGTTCCGGCACCCGGCAGGTCGGCCGACAGACCAAAGCTGTTGTTCATAACAGCGCCGTCAATGGTAAGTGCCGTGCCTCGACCGTCACGGCCAGCCATGGCATTATCCTGGCCACTGTACGGAGACAAACGTGTGTAATCAAGCATGCTGCGGTTAACTGAAGGGAGCAGGTTCATACTCTCCCTGTTTATGTTATATGCCTGACCCGTGCGTGTCTCGTTGAAATGAGTGTCTTCTCCCCTGATTGTCACCATGGGCAGATTCCTGGTATCCTCTTTCAACACTACATTGATATTGTAGTCCTTGCCCACAGAAAGTACCACGTTGTCAACACTCAGTGCTGTATAACCCACAAAACTGACCTTGACCTGATATTTTCCGGGCTTGAGTCCGGATATGGAAAAAATGCCGAAACGATTGGTAACAGCACCGTATATGGCACCGTTGTCATTGCTGGTAACAAGAATGTTGGCAACTTCAATAGGCTCACCGTATTCATCTTTTACTGAACCGCTTATGCTTGCAGTGGTATTCTGAGCCCATACTCCTGCCGACACAAAAAGACACATAAGCAGCACATATGTGAACCTTATGATACCGGATGACAAACTGCCGGCTACAGCCGGATTGGTTAACTCGGATGATGTCTCATTCATGCCCTCGGCATAAATGAGTTTTGCAGGCGCGATAACGCCTGACAGGACTGTCTTGATTTTCATAAATTCTTCTTTCATCCAGACTATACTGTCGGTACCGTAGTTGCAACGGTTCGGCCTTTCGGCTCGCGGACTGTACCGCCGGTCGGGGAATCTCACCCCACCCTGAAAAATTACTCCTGCAAATTTCCGCTTTCTGCCCCATTCCACCAAGAAATTTCTGCTAAAAATGATAAAGTTCCATAAAATGTCAAAGCCAGTTTCCTACGACAGAATATTATGGCAGGGAGACAACAGCTCCAGGCTACTCCGAACCTCTCCGGACCCTAAACGTCGAACTCGGCATTTTTAGTCCCCTACAGGGGCCTAACATGCCTCAGACATGCGCCGTTCTTAACGGGATCCTCCAAGGTTCTCCGCTTCACGCCCTACGCTAATGCTCCCTGCCATAATATCCCGTCTCCGGAAACTGGAATGCTACGTGAACATAGGATTCTTTCTGCAAAAGAAAACCGCTCCCCAAAATAGAGAAGCGGCTTAAAAAAAGTACAATTGGGGTCTGTCCCCTTTTGTATCATTTTACATCAACTTTGAGCTGAAGTTCGTCCAGTTGGGATTGGTCAAGAGGACCGGGAGCATCGAGCATGACGTCGCGGCCGGAGTTGTTCTTGGGGAATGCGATGCAGTCGCGGATGCTGTCCAGCTTGGCGAAAATGCTGACAAAACGGTCCAGACCGAATGCCAGACCGCCGTGAGGAGGAGCACCGAACTTGAATGCGTTCATCAGGAATCCGAACTTAGCCTGAGCCTGCTCAGGAGTAAAGCCTAGGATCCTGAATATGGTAGCCTGCAACTTGCTGTCGTGGATACGGATAGAGCCGCCACCAACTTCTATACCGTTTATTACCATATCGTAGGCATTGGCACGGACGCTGGCGGGATCAGTGTCAAGCAGAGGAACATCCTCAGGCTTGGGTGATGTGAACGGATGGTGCATAGCCATCAGACGGTTCTCCTCATCACTCCACTCGTACATGGGGAAGTCAATCACCCATAGGCACTTGAACTGGTTCTTGTCTCTGAGGCCAAGCTCATCGGCCACCTTAAGACGCAGTTCCGAGAGCTGCTTACGGGTCTTCATGGCGTCATCACCGCTCAGGATGAGGATAAGGTCACCTGCCTCGGCATTCATAGCAGCCTTAAGCTGCTGCAGAACCTCCTGGCTATAGAACTTATCTACCGATGACTTGACGCTGCCGTCAGCCTCGACGCGGGCATAAACCATACCCTTGGCACCTATCTGAGGACGCTTTACATACTCTGTAAGAGCGTCAATCTGCTTACGTGTATAAGTGGCTGCACCCTTTGCGCAGATACCGCCTATGTAAGCGGCACCGTCAAATACGCCAAATCCGTAGCCCTTGAGAACATCCATGAGCTCCACAAAGTGCATGTCAAAGCGAAGGTCCGGTTTGTCACTGCCGTAGTATTTCATTGCGTCCTGCCAGGTCATACGCTGGAAGGGATCCTTCATCTCAATACCAAGGATGCTCTTGAACAGGTGCTTGGCCATAGCCTCAAAAATCTGCAGGATATCCTCCTGCTCCACAAATGACATCTCGCAGTCAATCTGGGTGAACTCAGGCTGACGGTCGGCACGCAGGTCCTCGTCACGGAAACACTTGGCTATCTGGAAGTAACGGTCAAAACCTGAAACCATAAGCAACTGCTTGAGAATCTGGGGGCTCTGAGGCAAAGCGTAGAACTGACCGGGATTCATGCGTGAAGGAACCACGAAGTCACGTGCGCCCTCGGGAGTCGAGTTGATCAGAATCGGGGTCTCAACCTCCATGAAGTTCAGGTCATCCAGGAACTTACGTATCTCCATGACCATCTTGTGACGCAGTTCCAGGTTCTTGCGGACACACTGGCGGCGCAGGTCAAGATAGCGGTATTTCATGCGGAGGTCATCGCCGCCGTCGGTATCGTCCTCGATGGTAAAGGGAGGCGTATCGGCCGCATTGATGACAGTCAGAGTGTTGACCAGGATTTCTATGTCACCTGTGGGGATCTTGGAGTTCTTGCTTGAGCGCTCGCTAACCTTACCGGTAACCTGGATCACGAATTCGCGTCCCAGACGGCTGGCCTGCTCGCACAGGGCGGCATCGGTAGCGTCATCAAACACAAGCTGGGTTATGCCGTAGCGGTCACGCAGGTCAACAAAGACCATACCACCCATTTTCCTTACTCTCTGTACCCATCCTGCCAATGTCACGTTTGTACCGGCATCGGTCAGGCGTAGCTCTCCACAAGTTTTAGTTCTGAACATTTTGGTTTATCCTTAAAAAAGACCTGCAAATTTACCCTTTTGTTTGATAATTGCATAATATTGCCCTCCTATTTACAAAAAATACCTAACTTCGCGGCATTCTTGGTATATAATAGGTACACGCTAACATGAATATGCTCATGAGAAAAAGATTATTCCGCTTGTCTCTGGTACTGGCCGCAGTGCTTGTGCTGCTAGCCGGTTGCCGTAAGAACAATTTTGATGAGGACATGCTTATAGGCACATGGGAGGCTTCTGATGGTTATAACTATATATTCATGGTTGACCATACAGGAACATCTATCGATGATTCCGGCCGTGGTCTGATTTTTGACTGGAGTCTTGACGAAGATGAGCTTCAGCTCAGGTTCCATGGCTCAGGTCAAGCAGGCAAGTCGGCATACCTGACGTTTGTAATCGAGTCTCTCACAGACAGGAAGATGGAGGCATATGACAAGAATGACTATGATGAGGAGATTATAACATTCCGGAAGCTATGAATACAGGACTTAGAAAGACACTTAAGATAACAGGAATTACACTTGGTTCCATAATAGGACTGGTGATCATAGCTTTAGCATTGGTTTGCTGGACTGTCTTCACTCCATCCAGGCTCACTAAGGTAGCAGAGAAGGCCATAGAAAAATACTCTCCCGCCCGTGCCAAGGTTGACAAAGTGGACCTTGCGCTGATAGGTTCATATCCGTTTCTGGGATTCCGCCTTAACGGGTTGGTCATATATGATGACATGGAGGACTCACCTTCCGATACGCTGGCCGCAATAGACGCCCTTACCGTTACGGTCGATTTCAAGACCCTATACAAGGAGAAAAAGATTATCCTTACCAATCTGGATGTCAACGGAGTAGAGGCCAATGCCTTTACTGCATCGGACGGACGTTCCAATCTGGATGTGTTCAGTTCAAATGATGAAAAGAAACCGGAGAAGGATGATAGCGGAATGGACATCTACGCAGACCTGCAGAAGATTTCTATCAAGGATGTGGATTTGTCATACCGCGACATGAAATCAGGCACCGATGCTGCGATAAGCAATCTGGAGATAGATTTGAAAGGACTACTCAACTACGACAGTCTTGAAGCCAAGGCAGACATTGCCGTAGCGTCTGTAAAAGCCTCTATCAAGAATGATTCAACCGATGTGAGTGCCGGCATGGACGGTCTGAGGATTAACGGAGACCTGACCAAATATAACGATGACGTCAGCGGAAACCTTACCTTGAACCTTAAGGAGACATCGGCAGCAGCCGGCACGATGAATGCCGACCTGGATAACCTGAAGCTCATTCTGGACCATATGACATGTTCCTTGGGGCAGGATGGCTTGAAAGACCTGGAATCGGCCCTGAAGATGGAGGCGTCGGACCTGAATTTCTCCAACGACGGAATGTCCACATCCACAGGATCGGTCTCCATGAAAGCTGACAAGGCCAAATATCTGGGCGACAGCATCAATGTGAAAGGTTTCACTTTCAATTCACAAACCATATCATTGAACCTGTCCGATTCAACAGGTTCCGTAACCAAAGCCGGCATAGACAAACTGCTGCTTGACATAGACGGCGGAATTAAGCTTGACATGTCAAACGTAAACAGCACCCTCAAGGCAGACATTGAAGGTGCCGCGCTGAACACTGGCGGAGAGAATCCCATGAAGGTCAACAGCCCGCAGATATCATTCAATGCCGACGGTAAGATTCAGGGCGATGACATTGCACTGAATTCAGAGTTGACCACACCGTCAATGAATCTGGCTTTGGGCAATGACATCTACATTCCTGGATGGCCCATGAGTCTGAATATTCCTTTGGCCACCAACAGGGATATAACCCGTTTTGAGATAAAGGAAGGTGCCAATGCCACTGTTGACGGCCAGCAGATAGGATTCAGCGCAAACGGTACGCTGGGCGGTCAGCAGGCCGTTGCCGGACGTGCCAGGATAAAGACTGTACGTGACCTTGATATAGACAAGCTCATTTCCATGATTCCTGATGCATTCCAGGATGCATTGGAGGGCATTGATGTTCACGGAATACTTGGTCTGGACCTGAATGTGAAAGGCGCTCTTGGCGACAACGGATCTGTATTGGATGATGCAAAAGCCAAATTGTCTCTACGCAATCTTGACGCTATGATCAATGATTCGCTCAAAGCCCAGTCAGGAAAGCTTGCGGCAGACATCACCTACCCCAGCCGTGTGGCCGTTGACAAGAACCGCCAGACAGCCGATATCGTGCTTTCAGCCGCAGACCTTGCAGTATCAGTCATTGATTCCACCACCATTAACGCATCGTTCGACAATCTTGACCTGAATGCGTCGGTGGCAGGTTTCAACGAAGAAACCAACAAGATGAACATCCTACTGGACCTTCGTGCCGAAAAACTCAGGGCCGACATGGACACCATTTCCGGTGCCATGGACAATGCTGACATCAGCATAACTCTTGCTCCAGCAGAGAAAACAACCGCCATGATGGCTAATGTGGCATTCAATGATTTGTCGGCCGCCATAGGAAATACCATAAACGCCACCTTGGGCAATTCAACCATACACGCCATGGCACAGTATGACGAGTCCAAGGATGACATGCTGCTCAAATGGAATCCACAGATCAAGATGACCATGGCCGATGCCAATATTGAGATGCTTGAGGAGCCTATTGTAGTTCCGCAGTTGGACATGGACTTCTCTCTTGGCCGTTTCAACATCAATGACTGCCGTGTGGAGCTGGACAATTCGGACATCATGCTTTGGGGCGATGTTTATAACATCGGTGCCTACATAGACGGTACTGGCCTGCTCACAGGAGAACTGTTCCTTGAGTCGGACTTTGTTGATGTCAACAGGCTCATGAGCATAGCAGGAGCTGATGCCAGCAGCGTGGAGGCTGCAGAGCAGACCGCAGCGGAGATTGAGGCCGGAAAGGATACCATCAGCGGTGGTCCGTTCATGGTTCCCAAGGGTATTGACCTTACCCTCTACACAAACCTGTCTGAAATCAATTTCAATGACAACATATTCAACAACGTGGGTGGAGACATTACCATCAGGGACGGTGTTGCCGTGCTCCAGGAGCTTGGATTCTCTTCCAAGGCGGCTGAGATGCAGCTTACCGCCATCTACAAGACCCCGTCTTTAGAAGACCGTTTCATGGAACTTGATTTCCACCTGCTTGACATTGAAATTGATGAACTTATAGACCTCATCCCCGCTGTTGACTCTATCGTCCCCATGCTTAAGGCATTCTCCGGCAAGGCCCAGTTCCATCTGGCTGCCGAGACTTTCCTGGAGCCTGATACCAAGGAGCATGGAGACTATTTCCCCATTATGTCAACTCTCATAGGCGCTGCTGCCATTGAAGGCAAAGACCTGGTAGTTTTGGATAATGAAGTCTTTAACAGCATCAAGAAAAAGCTTCTTATGAGCAAGGATGCCCGCAACGTGGTTGACAGCCTTGATGTGGAGCTTCAGGTCCTGCGTGACAAGGTGGACCTCTATCCTACCCGCATAAAGATGGACCGCTATGAGGCTATCGTCAGCGGCCGCCACAACATCAACAAGGATCTTAGCTGCAGCTACAACGTTTCACTGATAGATTGCCCGCTTCCCATACGCTTGGGTGTTACCATCAGCGGTCCGATAAACGGCATAGCTCAGTCTCCGCTCAAGCATATCGATGTTGGGCGTCCCAAGTATGACAAGCTCTACAAGCCGTCCAAGCAGGGTGCAGCCGAGGAGAAAGTCCTCCAGATGAAGCAGGATATCCTCAATACTCTCCGTGGTAATGTGAGATAATACAATAGTGACAGACCCTTCCGTTCCAGAATAGCAAAATATTCTAAGGGAACTTTTGGGGTATTGACGTCAAAACTACGCCTCCGCTGAACCATCGGTTTGGGGAGACAGCACCGTCCTGGCTACTCCGAACCCTTCCAGCCCCTAAACGTCGATCGCCTCCTTTTTAGTCCCCTACGGGGCCTAACAGTCGTTGAACGCAGCGCCGTTCTTAACGGGAGCTTCCAGGGCTCTCCGCTTACGCCGGCCGCTGATGCTCCCCAAACCGATGGTTCAGCTACTGCAAATGGAAACATTGACAGTTTTGACTGTCAATACCCCAAAAGTTCTGCTCGCTTAGAAAGTATTCTGCTATTCTGGAACGGAAGGGTCTGTCACTATTGTGTAATTAGCTGTTGAGGCCTACAAGGGCTTGGGAGATATTGATCATGAAGTCTCCCATGGTTTCCAGTTCCTGAATCAGGTCGAAGTAATATACGCCTGCAGTATAGTCGTATGACTTGACCTCCATGTTCTTAAGGTGCTCCTCGCGCAGACTGTCACGCATATTGTTGATGGCATCCTCAGCCACATAAGCGTTAGTGATGTCAGAAACAGCAGCCATAGCCAGGTTTGTGTTCATCACATCATAAGCCTTCTGCATGGTATCCAGCATCTCATTGATACGCTTGCGCATCAGGTCATTGAACACCTTATTGTGGTCACGCTTACGCTGCAGCAGACGTGAAATAGACTCACCCGAATCACCCAGAGACTCCATCTCACCAATGATCTTGAAGTAAGCCTTAACCTGCATACGTGCCTGGTCCGATATCTCATTCTGGCTCACCTGGTTAAGGTAAGTGGCAATCTCAAACTCAATACGGTCTGTAATCTCCTCATACTTGACCAGTTTCTGGCGCATCTCCTCAAATCCGTCATTCTCGGAATTCTGGATAGCCTGACGCACATATCCGAAACCCTTGGCGCATATCTCACCAAAGTGGTTGATCTCCTTGCGGGCCTCTGTGATTGACAACTCAGCCAGGTTGGCGTTACCCTTGCCGATATAAACCAGATGGAATACCTCCTTCTCTTCCTCCTTGTTGGGAACCATCTTCATAACCAGCTTCTCCAGCTGCGGTATGAACCATACCAGGATAAGGGTTGTAATGATGTTGAACAGAGAGTGAACTATAGCAACGCTGTACGGCAGGCTGCTGGCCAGAACAGTCTGGTTCTTAAGAGCCTCACCGGCCAGACCTGTCTGTGACAGTATGCTGAAATCGGCAGTAAGCGGATTGGGGAATCCCAGCCACTCCACAATCTGAGCGTTCAGCCTCATATAAGGCCTGAACAGCGCAATTACCAGTATGGAACCAAAGAGGTTGAATACCAGATGCGCACGTGCTGTACGCTTTGAACTGACATTTGTTGATGTAGCTGCCAGGTTTGAAGTGATCGTGGTACCGATGTTCTCACCCAGTATGAATGCCACAGCATTGGGGAACGTGATTGCGCCCGATGCCAGCAGCAACATGGTGATACTGGTTGCGGCAGCCGATGACTGCAGGCAGAAAGTCATCACAGCACCTATTATTATAAACAGTACTGTGCTCAGACCCATATCGGTTATCGGAGCCAGGAAATTACGTACCGGCTCACTTGAGAGCAGCGGATAAGATGTATCCTTAAGCATGCTCAAACCCAGGAACAGGAATGCGAACCCTATCAGGAATGAACCGAAATCCTTGGTTTTCTGTTTCTTGAAGAATGATGACAGCACGAATCCCACAAAAATGAGCGGTATGGCAATAGCTCCAAGACTGAATGAGCCGTCCATACTGACAGCAAACAGCCAGGCTGTTACTGTCGTACCGATATTGGCACCCATGATTACGCCAATTGCGCTGCGCAACGTCATCAGTCCGGCGTTCACAAAGCTTACCAGCATAAGTGTCGTAGCGGTTGACGACTGTACGAGAACGGTAACTAAAAAACCGGTAAAAAGACATTTACCGGTGTTTGAAGTCATTTTCTCAATAAAGGAACGCAGGCCCTTGCCTGCAAATCTCTGAAGGCTGCTGCTCATCAAATTCATGCCCCAAAGGAAAAGGGCCAGGCAGCCGAGCATCGTAAGAATTTGGTAAACTGTATTCACTTTTTGTGTAGTTTTTGCACCCAGTTGGTGCGTCAATTAAAAATACCTCTAAAATTCGAGACAAAGATAACATATTCTAACGGACTACAAAAAATAAATTGAGAGTTGAGAATTGAAAATTGAGAATTGAGAATTATTACGCAGAACCTGCGTATAACGCACCGCATGGTCAATTCTCAATTTTCAATTCTCAATTATTATTGTCTGTCCATCGTACGCAAACTGTACGTGAGGAGGAAATTTTGCATTCATGATAGCGTGCATGCCGGCACGATGGCTCATGTGGATGAAATATGTCTCACGCGCACCCACCCGCTCGGCAAACAACACCGCCTGACGCACGTTCTGGTGCGTAGGATGCTCCTTGGTATGCAAGGCGTTAACCACCAGCGTTTGAGTTCCTTCTATCAGTCTGAACATATCTTCATCCATTGTTTTCATGTCAGTAATATAGGTCAATCCGCCTATTCTGAATCCCACTATCGGCATAGTACCATGCCATACGCGTAGCGGAAGTATTTCCAGATCACCTATGGTAAACCTTTCTCCCGGTTTGATTTCACGCAGTTCCATTGTCGGCGTACGCGGTTTCTTTTCACTGCCGAAGCAATAAGGCATACGCTCCATTACATGACGTATCACATTCTGTTCGGCATACACCGGAATTACCTTGTCAGTACAGTAAGGACGCAGGTCATCCAAGCCTCCCACATGGTCATAATGTTCATGCGTAAGTAACACGGCATCAATATTTTCAACACCTGTTCTTAAAGTCTGCTGACGGAAATCAGGACCGCAGTCAATCACTATTGTGGTGGTGGCTGTCTCTATCAGGGCCGATGTACGCAGACGCTTGTCATGGGGATCGGCCGACATGCAAGTCTGGCAGTGGCAGCACATCTCGGGTACGCCTATTGATGTTCCTGTTCCAAGGAATGTGAGTTTCATATATAGTTTACCTCCGTTGAAAGGGTTATTCCGAATTTCTGTCTTACATCTTCAATTATGGTGTCAGCCAGACGCTTTATATCCGCACCGGTGGCTCCACCTTTGTTCACCAGCACCAAAGCCTGCTTCTCATAAACCGCCGCAGGCCCCAGTGAGCGGCCTTTCCATCCGGTTTTCTCAATCAGCCAGCCGGCAGGCACCTTTATCAGACCGCCGGCAGCGGGATATGACGGAACATCAGGATAACTGCTCCTTATTATATTGAAATCCTGCTCCGTAATGACCGGATTCATGAAAAAACTGCCTGCATTGCCCAGCACATCGGGATCCGGAAGTTTGCTGTCGCGTATGGAGATGACCGCCTGGCGGATGTTTTCAAGTGACGGACCGCCCAGACGCTCAACCTCCTGCTCCAGAGCCCCGTAACCCAGCCTGGGCTCAGGTTTCCTAGAGAGGGTGAATATCACGTATGCAACGGCATATTGGCCTTTCAGTTCATTCTTGAATATACTCTGGCGGTATCCGTAACGGCACTCTGCATTGATGAAATCACGCTCGCTGCCATCGGCCAGGCAAATGGTCTGGACTGTATCAATGACATCCTTCGCCTCAACGCCGTATGCGCCTATGTTCTGGACTGCGCTGGCCCCTACTTCACCGGGAATGGCCGACAGGTTCTCAACGCCCCAATATCCGTTCACTGCACACCATGCCACAAAGTCATCCCAAACCATACCGGAACCAACCCTGACATGTACATGGTCATTGGTGATACCCAGTATGTCAATCGTTGTGACCGATGAGTGCAGCACAGTCCCCTTGAAATCAGACATGAACAGCAGGTTGCTGCCGCCGCCCATCATAAGGACAGGCCTCTCCAGGTCTGCCAGGATGCCTTTCAACTCATCGGGAGTAGACCAGTCAACCATACGGTCGGCCTTTACGTCCATACCGAAAGTGTTGTGGTCTTTGAGCGAACAGTTTTCTCTAATTGTCATGCTGCAAAATTACAGAATCTAATTTGTGTTCCGCATGTTTTTTGCTAATTTTGCGCCTTGTAAAAAAGTATCGTGATGATAGAGAAAATAGAACAACTTATCAGCGAGATTAAAGAGCTTAAGGCATCATCGGCCGAAGAGCTTGAATCACTGCGTCTTAAATATCTGAGCAAGAAAGGTGCCATAAATGACCTCATGGCCGATTTCCGTAACGTCCCCGCCAACCAGAAACGTGAGGTGGGCCAGAAGCTCAACGAGCTCAAGAATATGGCTCAGGACAAGATAAACGCCCTCAAGGAGTATTTTGATGCCCAGAAGGCAGAGGCCGACAAACCCGACCTTACCCGCACAGCCTACCCCGTAGAGCTTGGCACACGCCACCCGCTCACCATTGTCAAGAATGAGATAATTGAGATATTCTCACGTCTTGGCTTTGTTTTGGCCGACGGCCCCGAGGTTGAGGATGACTGGCATGTATTCTCATCCATGAACTTTGCCGAGGATCACCCCGCACGCGATATGCAGGACACCTTCTTTGTAGAGGCACATCCCGATATCATACTGCGCACACATACATCGTCCGTACAGAGCCGCGTGATGGAGGTCTCAGAGCCCCCTATCCGCATCATCTGCCCGGGCCGCGTATACCGTAACGAGGCCATCAGCTACCGCGCACACTGCTTCTTCCATCAGGTTGAGGCTCTGTACGTTGACAAGCACGTCAGCTTTGCAGACCTTAAGCAGGTTCTCCTGTACTTTGCACAGCAGATGTTCGGTCCCGACACCAAGATCCGTCTGCGTCCCAGCTACTTCCCCTTCACAGAGCCGTCGGCTGAGATGGATATCAGCTGCAACATATGCGGCGGTAAGGGTTGCCCCTTCTGCAAGGGTACCGGTTGGGTTGAGATCCTGGGTTGCGGAATGGTAGATCCCAACGTGCTGGAACTGAACGGCATCAACAGCAAGGAATACTCAGGATTCGCACTGGGTATGGGTATTGAGCGCATCACAAACCTCAAATACCAGGTAAAAGACCTCCGTATGTTCTCCGAGAACGATGTACGCTTCCTCAAGGAGTTTGAGGCAGCCAACTGATAATTAGCCTCTTATGAAAAAGAGGGAACTATACGATTTATGCAGCGAGAGACTCTCTCAGGCTTTTCCTGAGGCAGCAACCGAGCTGCATTTTTCATCTCCCTACCAGCTTCTGGTAGCGGTCATGCTTTCGGCCCAGTGCACTGATAAGCGTGTCAACATGGTTACCCCAGCCCTATTTGAGGCATTCCCCACCGTTCAGGATATGGCGGCAGCCACCCCTGAACAGATATTCCCATACGTAAAAAGCGTATCATACCCCAACGCCAAGTCAGAGCATCTTGCACAGATGGCACACATGGTCTGTGACAGGTTCGGCGGTGAAATCCCGCAGGATATGGACAGCATGACACAGCTGCCCGGCGTAGGCCGCAAGACCGCAAACGTGATGCTGGCAGTAGCTTTTGGAGGCAACGCAATGCCTGTCGATACACACGTTTTCCGCGTAAGCCATCGCATAGGTCTTGTTCCCCAGCGCTGCACCACTCCATTGAGCGTTGAGAAGGAACTTGTTAAGTATTTCCCCGAAGAACTGCTTTCACGCGCTCACCACTGGCTCATTCTCCATGGCCGCTACGTATGCACCGCACGCGCTCCGAAATGTGCAAATTGCTGTCTTAATGACATATGTCATTACTGTAGCAAATAATAATCGGCCTTTATAAGCCTTTTTTTGTGTGAATTTGATTAATTTTGCGGTCTGTTACCAGTAGGCAATGGAAAAGAAAGACATTTTTGAAAGTATCAGGGATGTAAAGAAGTCCCTGCAGAAAGCCGATAAGTACATCCCCAATGTTGAGGAGCGCTCCATTGACCGTGCCGAAATAAAGGAGGCGGTCAAACTGTTCCGCCATGTGGTATTCGGCAACTTCTTTGGAGCAGTTGACCTCTCCACGTCTTTAAGCCGCCTATATACCATTCTGTCACATCAGATTGACTATATAAGCCGTATTTTCCACGAGTCGATGCCCTGTTGTGCCGAGGAGATTTCACAGAAGTTCATCGAGAGCATACCGGAGCTGCGCCGTCTGCTTGGTACCGATGTCAAGGCCATCTTTGACGGTGACCCCGCAGCCGTGAGCCATGAGGAGGTAATACTGTGCTATCCGTCACTGGTTGCAATGTACCACTACCGTATGGCACACCGCCTGCTTGAGCTTGGAGTGCCCATCCTGCCCCGTATAATCACTGAGCTTGCTCACTCGCTTACCGGTATAGACATCCATCCCGGAGCCCGCATAGGTGAGTATTTCAGTATAGACCACGGTACCGGTGTGGTTATAGGCGAAACTGCAATCATAGGCAATCATGTTCAACTCTATCAAGGAGTTACGCTTGGTGCCAAGAGCTTCAAGTTTGATGAGAACGGCAATCCCATCAACGTACCTCGCCATCCTATAATCGAGGACAATGTGGTCATCTACTCCAACACCTCTGTACTTGGCCGCGTTACCATAGGACATGACACCATCATTGGAGGTAACGTTTGGCTCACTCAGGACCTGCCGCCCTACTCCAAGTTTTTTCAGAACAGAGAAAAATAGCTTGGCCATTTATCCCAAAAAAGAGTAACTTTGCAATCCGAAAATAAACCAAAACAATATAAAGCTATGACAATTGACAAATTCAATTTCGCTGGAAAGAAGACTTTCGTACGCGTAGATTTCAACGTTCCTGTTGATGAGAACTTCAACATTACAGACGATACCCGTATCGTAGCTGCAATGCCTACCCTCAAGAAGATCATCGCCGATGGCGGTCGTCTTATCATCGCTTCACACATGGGTCGTCCCAAGAAGAATCCGGATCCCAAGTATTCACTCAAGCACATCCTCAAGCACGTTTCAGAGTGCCTTGGTGTTGACGTGAAGTTTGCCGATGATTGCGCAAAGGCTCAGGAGCAGGTTGCCGCTCTTAAGGACGGTGAGGCTCTGCTGCTTGAGAACGTACGTTTCTACGCCGAGGAGGAAGGCAAGCCCCGTGGCATCGAGAAGGAGGATCCCGCATACGATGCTGCCAAGAAGGAGCTCAAGGCCGCTCAGAAGGAATTTGCCAAGACTCTGGCCAGCTACGCTGACGTATATGTAAACGATGCATTCGGTACCGCTCACCGCAAGCACGCCACCACAGCCGTTATGGCTGACTTCTTCGATGCTGACCACAAGATGTTCGGTTATCTGATGGAGAAGGAGGTTGTTGCTGTTGAGAAGGTTCTGAACAACTCAGTAAAGCCTGTAACCGCTATCATCGGTGGTTCAAAGGTATCTTCCAAGATCACCATCATCGAGAACCTGCTGCAGAAGGTTGACAACCTGGTTATCATAGGCGGTATGGCTTACACATTCGTTCTGGCCAAGGGCGGTAAGGTTGGTAACTCACTCTGCGAGCCCGATCAGGTTGACGTAGCTCTGGCAGTTCTCAAGAAGGCCGAGGAGCTTGGCGTCAAGATTGTCCTGCCCGTTGACTGCCTTGCAGCCGATAAGTTTGACAACAACGCCAACACCCAGGTCGTTGACAACAACAACGTACCTGACGGTTGGGAAGGTATGGATATAGGTCCTGCTTCAGCCAAGGCTATGGCCGGTATAATCGAATCATCCAAGACCATCCTGTGGAACGGTCCTGCCGGCGTATTCGAGTTCAGCAACTTCCAGGCCGGCACAAAGGCTATCGCTACTGCCGTTGCCAACGCAACTGCCAAGAACGGCGCCTTCTCACTGGTAGGTGGCGGTGACTCCGTAAGCGCAGTAAAGCAGTTCGGTTTTGCCGATAAGGTATCTTACGTATCAACCGGTGGCGGTGCCCTGCTTGAGGCTATCGAAGGCAAGATTCTGCCCGGTATCGCTGCAATCAAGGGCTAATTCATAAAAAATTAGTATATTTGAAACCGCGGGAACAAAACTCCTGCGGTTTCTTTTTGTATGACAGTTGATGAGGATTTGAAACAGCGTGCGGCACAGATCAAGGATCTGCTGCTAAGTTCACGTCTCAAGGAGGCTCTGGAACGCATCCAGATGCAGATGGCAGGTGTATCTGACTGGTCTGTAACTTCCAAATACGAGGATATAGACCGTTCCTACCACTATATGCTGCAGTATTTCGGGCAAGGTTCGCCCGATGAACACCGCACAGAACTGTACCGTCAACTTGTCCGCCGCGCCCTGTTGCTGAATGACGATGTGCTTCAGGCACGACTTCAGCCACAGTCAATGTTGCTCTACTATCAGCACCTGCGTTCCCGCCTTTCCAGGACCGAGAACATAGAAGGTCTCCGCATGATACTTGAATCCTTTGTGGACACAAATGATACAGCGGCACATGAGCGCGCCCTCGGTCTATTGTTTGACCTTATCTGGACTAACGGACAATGGAGTTCAAGTGATTCGGCAGCACTGCTTGAACTTATTGATTCTCCGCTTGTTATGGAAGATGACTCAGCGCTGGTAATAAGTGCCGTGACACTATCGCTCATGGAACGGTTCGATCCGCTCAAATGCCTGTTCCTGTGTCAGGCGGCAGAAAACCTGAGTGCTGCGGTATCAGTACGCGCCCTCACAGGTCTAGCCGTAACATCAGGAGGTTTCAGTGATGTACTGCCCTACTTCCCCGAAGTAAACAGCCGTATCACTCTGTTGTGTGATGCACCCGGAATAAAGGAACGTATGCTGAGGGTGCAGATGGCTTTACTGCTGTGCCGTGAGACCAAGGAGATTGACCGCCGCATGCGCGAGGAGTTCATCCCCACTATGCTGCGTAACCCTAAGCTGGGTGACCTTATGCGGGAGGAACTGGAACGCGATGACGTAAGCCCTGACTGGAACGAATGGATTGAGAAACCTGAGATCAAGGACAAGCTCATGCAGATGACCGAGCTCCAGATGGAGGGTGCCGATGTATATATGAGCACATTCTCCAACCTCAAGAACTATCCCTTCTTCCGCGAAATACAGAACTGGTTCCGGGTATTCAGCATGGACCAGCCAGATGTAAGGAATGCTTTCGGCAGTGAAGGCGTGGCATCGGCCATAGGCAAATCCATGCTTGCAAGTAGCGTGTTCTGTAATTCAGACAAGTATTCGTTCGCCCTCACATTCAGCCAGATACCGCGTGAACAGCGTGAGATGCTTTCCGGACAGCTTACTGATGAGGCTCTTGATGCTATGGATGAGGCCAAATCGCATCCGTCACCCACTGCTGTGCAGGAATCCAATCTGGCCCGCCAGTACGCCCATGACCTGTACCGTTTCTTTAACCTTTTCAGCCGTCGCCATGAGTTCCGCAACCCATTTGACAACAATCTTAACCTGCTCATAGACAGTCCGTTGTCACCATTACTCCAAAGTGATGATTCAGAGCAGGCAATCGCCTCATGGCTGCTAGGCAAGAACTATTATGATGAGGCGGCGCAGGCATACCGTCTCATGGAGCGTAGCGCCCATCCCTATTCCACCGATTACCGTTTCTACCAGCAGATGGGATATGCCCTGCAACGCACACAGAGATATGAAGATGCACTGGAGGCATACAGGCGCGCCGACATACTGCAACCGGACAACGGCTGGACTCTGCGCCACACTGCTCAGTGCTACCGACTTACAGGCAATCCTGAAGCGGCTTTGGAGCTGCTCCTTCAGGCCGAGAAACGCAGTGCCGACAACCTGTCGCTGCAGATCCAGATAGGTGACTGCCTGGTGGACCTTAAGCGCTATGACGATGCCCTGACACGTTTCTTCAAAGTAGATTACCTTAAGCCTGACTATCCTAAGGCATGGCGGGCCATAGCCTGGTGCGCATTCCTGGCCGGCAGGCCTGACCGTGCCAGAGAATATTATGACAAGTTGCTGGATACCAAGCCTACAGGTAACGACTGCCTCAACGCAGGTCATGCCTATTTTGTTGAAGGAGACATACAGCGTGCCGTATCGCTTTATCGCCAGAGCCGCAAATCACTCGGGGCGGAACAGTTTGAGAAGGAATTCAAAAAGGATGAGCCCCTGCTTGTGGAACGTGGCATATCAGAATCAGATATTCCTTTACTTTTGGACCTGATTTGATTTAACTTTTTGCTATTTTTGTCATCTAATATTGAAAGATTAACCTAAAAACCAATAATAATTCAAAGAAATGACAGCCAATAGACTTTTCAGAAGCATCATGCTGCTCTTGGCATGTGCTTTGGTTCTGTCCACACAGAACATTTCCGCTGCGAAAAAGGTCCAGGAAGGCCAGGTAAAAGCCTCACAGCGCTTTGTGCACAACTACGGTGGTCGCGGTAATCCCTATCTGCCCCTTTGGGAGCATGTGCCCGACGGCGAGCCCAAGGTATTTGAGGATCCCGACCGTCCCGGCCATTACCGTGCATATATCATCGGTTCACATGATGTAAGCGCCAACCGTTACTGCGGTCCTGATATCCGTATCTGGTCTGCACCTATCGAGAACCTGAACGAATGGCGTGATGACGGCCCGGTATTCACATTCCAGGCAGCCAACGGACGTTGGGACGTCATGTACGCTCCAGACCTTGTTGAGGTTATCGAGAAGGATGCCAAAGGTAAGGATAAGAAGGTATATTATCTCTATCCCCACAGCCGTGGTCCCCGTCGTGAGGCTATGGTCTGCAAGGGTGATCGCCCCGACGGCCCCTTCACTCCCCTCAACCTTGATGAAAACCAGGCAGCCATCGCAGGCAGCTGCATCGGCTTTGACCCGTCAGTATTCATTGAGAAGATAACCGATAGTAATGACCCCGATTATGCAAAGGGATTCCGCGCATATGGTTACTGGGGCTTCCAGGGCTCAACAGCTGCTCAGCTTGACCAGGAGACCATGTACTCCGTACGTCCAGGCACCGAACCTATCACCCCGTTCCTTCCCGCCAGTTCAAGCTACGGCCGCGTACGTGACCGCCAGGGAACAGTCTATACAGCTCTTGTAGAGGGTCAGGATCCGGGTGAGTTCAATTTCTTCGAGGCTTCATCCATCCGTCAGGTGGGTAACAAATATGTGATGATATTCTCCGGTTATTCAGGTCCTGACTACGGTCTTGGCTCAACCAACTCAGCTCTTCGTTACTGCTATTCAGACTCTCCTCTGGGCCCATGGAAAAGCGGTGGTGTAGCTGTAGATTCACGTGGCGTTACTCTTAACGAGGACGGCAGCAAGCTCATGACCAGCAACTTTGCACACAACACCCATGGAAGTATCCAGCAGATTGGCGACCAGTGGTACATATTCTACCATCGTCCTCCGCGCGGCAACGGCAATGCCCGTCAGGCTATGGTTGCTCCTATCAAGATTGAGTGGGATGAGAAGCCTGTATCACAAGGCGGTAAGGTAGTCCTGCACGGTTATGATCCTTATGCTCCCAATGAAATCTGGGAGGCCAAGGCTTCAAACGGTGACTGCTACAGTGGTGCCGAGGTTACATCAGAGGGATTCAACATCTATGGACTTCCCCCCTATGCATACTATTCAGCCGGTTACGCTTGCGTATTCACAAACAAGACCGGCGGTCAGAACCGCAACTCACTGCAGGACAACTGGGATATCTGGAACAACGAGCAGGTATGCAACGTTGATGCCGGTGACATAATCGGTTACAAGTACTTCGGTCTGGGCGGTCTTAAGAAAGACAGCAAGGGTGTTGAGGCATTTGACGGCACAACATCAAAACAGCACTCATCATTCAACGTATGGTTCAAGCGTACAGCCGGTGAGGGTGGCATCAACATCAAGGTCATGATGGATGGCCCCTGGACAAACGATGTTTGGAAGGGTAAGGAAATCGGAAAGATCAAGATTCCCGCCAACTCACCAGTTGACAAAATTGAGAAGTACACTATCGATGTTTCTGAGTTTGTTGATGATGTAGAGGGCAAGCACGCCATCTATCTGGTATTTGATGCTGCCATTGACGGTGCCATCGGTCAGTTCTACGGTTGCGGATTCAGCACCAAGACCACATCACTCAAGCGCCCCGTTCCTCCATATCTGACCGTAACCATTGGTGGTAAGGAGATTGAACTTCCCGCAGAACCTGTTCATTCAAATGACAACAACGGCTATACCGACAACACTCATTATGAGATGGACTACAAGCTGGAGCCAGGCCAGAAGTCAAAGGTATCTGTAGAGTGCCTCTGGTCAACCATGCAGTTCTGGGTAGATCAGATCAAGGGCGATGAAGGTACTGCAGTCATCACTGCCGAGTACCTGTTCCCCGGCACTACCAGCAAGCAGACCAAGGTCTATAAGATCAATATCAGCAAGTGAGCCATTGGGGACGGTTCTATTTGGCATCGTTTTGCTCACTAATAAACAGCGGCGTAATTTTACGTCGCTGTTCTTTTTTCATCTATTTACAAAACGACGCCAAATAGAACCGTCCCCATTGGCTCACTCCGCACCTGCGTAAAAAAATACGTTTGTATTTGTTATTTCCAAAAAAAATGACCACCTTTGCACCGCTCTAACGAAGATGTACAATCGTTACGGGTTTGGAAGGATGGCAGAGTGGTCGAATGCGGCGGTCTTGAAAACCGTTGACCTTCACGGGTCCGGGGGTTCGAATCCCTCTTCTTCCGCAAAAATCAGGACGTTTCAATGACGTCCTGATTTTTTGTTTTCATTATCTTTGCAACTGAACGATCAATTTTATAAGATGGACAAGAACAAGGTTGCGGACTTTGTCAAGCACAGGGTACTGGAGAGATTTGCATTGGGGGCCGATGCGGCATCGCAGGAGGAGGTTAATTCCAATGTTCACAAGGGAATAATGATAAAGGGAACCAACCTTTGGGTCCTGATATTCGCCATATTCATTGCATCGCTTGGACTTAACACCAACTCAACGGCCGTAATCATCGGCGCCATGCTCATTTCCCCGCTTATGGGACCTATCATAGGCATGGGTTATTCCATGGGAGTATATGACATGAACCTGCTCAAGGAATCACTTCGTAACTTCCTGATCATGATTGTGGTAAGCTTGATTACATCGGCCGTATTCTTTACTCTTCCGCTCATAACATCAACACAAAGTGAGCTTCTGGCCCGTACGCAGCCTACCACATATGACATTCTGATAGCACTCTTCGGCGGCCTGGCAGGAATGGTTGCACAGACACGTAAGGACCGTACTGGTACGGTAATTCCGGGTGTGGCCATTGCAACCGCTCTCATGCCCCCTCTCTGCACCGTTGGTTACGGACTTGCCACACTGCAGTTCCGATTCATGCTGGGTGCCTTGTATCTGTTCACAATCAATACCATATTCATTGCGCTGGCCTCATTCATCGTGACCAGAGTCATGAAATTCCAGATGATAGGTGAACTGGAACCCGCCAAACTCAAGAAATTGAAGAACATGATGATTCTCATTATCATTCTTGTAACCTTGCCCAGTATCATGATAGCCATATCAATCATCCAGAGGTCATCATTTGAGGCCAATTACAAGCATTTTGTAGAAGAGGCCTTTAATTATGACAATACATTTGTGGTGGAGTCATCATCAGAGTATAATCCCGGACGCAAGAAACAGTCTGTCATTGAGGTACGTCTTTTCGGTGAGCCGTTGTCAGACAACGTTATCAACAACATACGCGGCCAGATGTCCACCGTATATCATCTGCCTAAGGTGGATCTTGTGGTCCGTCAGTCAAACCAGGAAGACGGCGGTATTGCCATCACAGCACTGCAGAGCAACTACACCGATATGCTTAACGAGAAAAACCTCCAGATTTCACGTCTGCAGGAGCAGCTGTCATCAATTCGCACAGCCGATACGCTTGCCGTGAGCAGCATGACCCGTGAGCTTGGCATTTTTGTTCCGCAGTTGGACGATATGTCTCTGCAACGACATATCTCATACAACATTGACGGTACCGCCACAGACACATCGTATATATGCATTATCAGGTTCCAGGAGGGTAGCCAACCTGACATGGACCTGATAAGACACTGGCTGACCAACCGGACCGGTACTTCCGATATAAGGATCCTTGTTGAATAAACTACCGTAAACAGCCATTTACAATGATTTACCCTGACAATTTTGAGAATAAGACCGGTTTTGACGAGATAAGGAAGATGCTGTCAGACCGTTGCATCTGCCCTCTTGGCATACAACTTGTGGAGCAGATGCAGTTCCAGACTGATTTTCAGACCGTGGAGAAGGCGCTGGACCAGACCATGGAGTTTGTCAGGATACTCACCGAAGGCAAGTCATTCCCCGACCAGAACTATCATGACCTGCGTGAGGCCCTGTCCCGCATCAAGGTAATAGGTACGTGGATGGATGAATCCGAACTATTAAGCCTGTGGCGTTCACTGGAAACCATAAGCGGGATAGTGGATTTCCTTAATAAGGAAGACAATCAGGGACTCTACCCCAACCTGTCGGAACTGGCTGCCAGCGTAGCTGTATTTCCGGCAATCACCCAGGGTATTAGCCGCATACTCACCAAGTTCGGTAAGCTCAAGGACAATGCGTCGCCTGATCTGTACCGCATCCGCATGGACCTGGCCAACACATCATTCAGTATATCGCGTATTCTGAACAGCATCCTAAAACAGGCTCAGACGGATGGCCTTGTTGATAAGGATGCCGCACCCACCATGCGTGACGGCCGTCTTGTGCTCCCGGTTGCACCTGGACTTAAACGCAAGATACGTGGCATAGTGCATGATGAATCAGCATCGGGAAAGACAGTGTTCATTGAGCCAGAGGAGGTTGTTGAGGCCAATAACCGTATCCGTGAGCTTGAGGCCGATGAACGCCGTGAGGTTACACGCATACTGATTGCCTTCACTGACGGCATACGTCCCCAGATACCATCCATACTGGAATCATACTCTTTCATGGCACAGATAGACTTTATCCGCGCCAAGGCACGCCTTGCCATTGATTTTGACGGCAGCAAGCCCATTCTGGAACGTAAGACCGTGGTTGATTGGGTTCAGGCAATACATCCACTGCTCAAGCAGTCTCTCGCCAAACATGACAAGACAGTGGTACCGTTGGATATAGACCTTGATTCCAAAAACAGTATACTGCTCATTTCCGGCCCCAACGCAGGCGGCAAATCAGTCTGTCTCAAGACTGTCGGTCTGCTTCAGTACATGCTTCAGTGCGGAATTCCTGTTCCCATGCGTAACAACAGTCATGCCGGCATATTCAAGAGCATATTCATAGACATCGGCGATGAGCAGAGTATTGACGATGACCTGTCAACCTACTCCAGCCACCTGCTCAACATGAAGAACATGATGAAGTATGCCGATAACCGCAGCCTTATCCTGATTGACGAGTTCGGCAGCGGAACGGAACCCAATATTGGTGGAGCCATAGCGGAGTCCGTGCTGATGCGTTTCAACCGCAACCATGTATTCGGAATAATAACCACACATTATCAGAACCTTAAGCATTACGCTGACAGCAACGAAGGTATCCGTAACGGAGCCATGCTCTATGACCGTCACCTGATGCAGCCGCTATACATTTTGCAGATTGGCAATCCTGGCAGTTCGTTTGCCGTGGAGATAGCACGCAAGATAGGTCTGCCCGAGGATGTGATTGAGGATGCCACACAGATTGTAGGCCGTGACTACGTGAATGCCGACAAGTATCTGCAGGACATAGTGCGTGACAAACGTTACTGGGAGAACAAGCGTCAGAACGTGCATCAGCTTGAGAAACAGCTGGACCAGCAGATTGAACAGCACCGTCAGGAGCTGGAATCGCTTCAGAAAGAACGCAAATCAATCATACGTGAGGCCAAGGAGCGTGCCGACCAGCTTATCCAGGACTCCAACGCTATGATTGAAAACACAATACGCACCATCAAGGAGTCTCAGGCAGACAAGGAAGTGACACGTCTGGCCCGTCAGGAGCTGACCGACTTCAAGGATACTCTCGATGACCGCGGCAACAGTGACGAGGAGCTTAAGATACAACGCAAAATGGAGCGCATACGCCAGAGTCAGGAACGTCGTGACCAGCGCAAACGCGACAAAGCCCTACACCCTAAAAAGGTGGAACCCTCACAGACTTCAGAAAAAACAGATAATTCTCAATTAAGCAGTTCCCCAAAACAGTCATTCAAAGTTGGCGATACAGTCCGTCTTGCGGGCCAAACCCAGGTCGGTGAAGTGATTGCTGTAAACAAAAACGACATATCCGTTGCTTTCGGCCAGATAACAACATCGGTAAAGGCCAGCCGCCTGGAGCACGCCGAACCCGTTAAGGTGCAGGATGTCCGCGCTGCAACATACGTGAGCAAACAGACCCACGATGACATATACAACCGCAAACTGGCATTCAAGCCTGATATCGATGTTCGCGGTATGCGTGGTGATGAGGCTATTCAGACCGTAATGCACTTTATTGATGACGCTACACTGATTGGAATGAGCCGAGTGCGTATCCTGCACGGCACAGGCAACGGCATACTGCGCAACCTCATACGCCAGTACCTGCATACCGTTCCTGCAGTCAAGGACTATCACGACGAGCACATACAGTTTGGTGGGCATGGAATTACAGTAGTTGATCTTGGATAAAATGGAATTGAAAATTGAGAATTGAAAATTGAAAATTAGCCATGCGGTGCGTGTCTTACGCAGGTACAGCGTATTAATTCTCAATTCTCAATTTTCAATTCTCAATTAAATATACTTGGTTTTATGAAAAAGATTGGTCCGCACGTATCGGCTTCAGGGGGTGTTTTCAATGCTCCTGTTAATGCAATGGCAGTTGGCGCTACAGCGTTTGCGTTGTTTACAAAGAACCAGCGCCAGTGGTTTAGTTCACCTCTGCAACAAGCTGAAATAGAGAAATTTAAGGCAGAAGTGTTAAAGTCCGGAATTGAGGCAAGATATATACTTCCGCATGACAGTTACCTCATCAATCTGGGCAGTCCGGATCCTGAAGGACTGGAGAAATCACGCGCATCATTCCTGGAGGAGATGCAGCGTTGTGAGCAGCTTGGTCTGACCATGCTGAACTTCCATCCCGGCAGCCATCTTAAGCAGATTACCCCTGAGGAGTGCATGGACCGCATTGCAGAGAGCATAAACCTTACTCTAGAAAAGACCAGCGGCATAACTGCAGTAATAGAAAACACTGCAGGTCAGGGTTCCAACATAGGATTCGCCTTCTGGCAGATTAAACGCATCATAGACGGTGTGAATGACAAGAGCCGCGTTGGGGTATGCATAGATACGTGTCACACCTACACCGCCGGCTACGACCTCAAAAACGAATATGAGAGAGTCTGGCAAGAGTTCGACAACGAAATAGGCCTCTCCTACCTACGTGCCATACACCTGAACGACAGCAAAAAGGAACTTGGCTCACGCGTTGACCGCCATGACTCCATAGGCAAAGGTTTCTTAGGCCTCGACTTCTTCAAGAAAATCATGCAAGACCAAAACCTTAACCACATCCCCTTCATCCTGGAAACTCCCGATGAAACCCTCTGGGCCGAAGAAATAAAGCTTCTTCACACCTTGGAATAGAAGTGATAAAGGAAATTCAGGGGTATAGTATCCTGAACTACGGCCCTTCGGGCCTATCCCTCCCATCCCCAATAAGACGCTCTGAAAGGCATGAGTAAACTCCTACCTTCCAGAGCATCTTCTTGAGCACGGGCCCCACCCTCTGACGCGCCGAGGGTGGCGACGGTTCCTGATACTATACCCCTGAATTTCTCTTTATCACTTCTGCTCGTCGGCTTCAAGCTGTCTGATATACTCGGTCGGACTGACACCGTAGTATTGCTTGAATGTGGTTGAGAAGTGGGTCTGTGACGAGAATCCCACGCTGTAAGCTATCTGAGATACATTCACCTTCTTCTCCTTGAGTAGCTTCATGGCCTGTTGCATCCTGATGTTCTGCATGAACCTTGAAGCTGAGAAGCCGGTAAGTTCCTTGAGTTTCCTATGTAATTGAGTACGGCTCATGCCCACCTCATCGACCATCTGGGTAATATTGAACTCGCTGTTTGAGATGTTCTTGTTCACAATCTCCATGACACGTTTCATGAACAGCTCGTCACTTGACTCAAACTGGACGGGCTTGACCTGCTCTGCCTGCTCCTGCTTGCCCGAGAATTTGCCTTTTACTATCAGACGGTTGTTTATGAGGTTGGCCATCAGTGATTTGAGTTCACTTATGTAGAAAGGCTTAGGCAGATAACTGTCTGCACCTGTATCCAGTCCAAGCATACGGTCCTGTACCTTGTTCTTGCCCGACAGCATTATGACGGGAATGTGGCTGACCAGAGAATTGCCTTTAAGAGTCTTGACAAGCTGAATTCCGTCCATTTCCGGCATCACGACGTCAGTTATGATAAGATCCGGAATCTGCGATACGGCAAGCTTGAGTCCTTCCTTGCCATTGCGTGCAGTTATTATCTTGTAACTATGCTTCAGGCTGTCTGACAGGTAACTTAGCATGGAATCATCATCATCCACCAGAAGTACCTTCAAGTTTCCTTTTGACGGGTTTGTCTCCTCCGGCTCATCATTTTCCATGCTCACCCTGCTTCTATCCAGCTGCACACGTGCTATTTCACCTGCATCAACCATATCTTCCTGTGCCAGATGGCTGTTGCCCAAAGGAAGGCGGAACGAGAACACGCTTCCGTTCTGACCGTCCTGACGGTTCTCAGCCTTTATGGTTCCTTTGTGCATACTAATAAGCATCTGACTGTAGTTCAACCCAATACCCATACCCATAGTGACCGATGTCACCTTGTTGTCAGCCCTGTAGAAACGGTCAAACACCTTATCTATATCTTCCTTTTCCAAACCTATACCGGTATCAGACACAGAAACCTGCACCCAGTTTTTGAGCGGTCCGTCTATATGCTCATCGGTACCAACCTCAACATTCAACTCTATCGTACCTTCATCGGGGGTATATTTGAATGCATTGGAAAGCAGGTTCATCATGACCTTGTCAATGCTGTCACGGTCTATCCATACGGGCTGCTCCTCCATGGAATGGTTAAAGCGGAAGTTTATGTTGCGCTTTTCGGCCGTCTGCATGTAAAGCTCAAACGGTCCCATAAGGAAATTAATCAGGTCCGTCTCGGCAAAATGCAACTGCATCTGACCTTCATCAAACTTACGCATGTCCAGCAACTGGTTTATCAGTGAAAGTATCCTGGTTGAGCTTCTGTGCATCTGACGCAGATTGGACTGGATGTCAGCCGGAACTGTGTCATCATGAAGCATGTCCTCCAAAGGCGATATGACCATTGTCATAGGAGCACAAATCTCATGCGCTACGTTTATGAATGACTGGAACTTGGCTTCGTCCATCTCTCTCTGACGTGCTCTGTGACGCATCCTGAAGATGACCATCATGATAACGAGCATCAGGATAATATATATGCAGATGGCCACGGACGTTGCATACCAGGGCGCTTCAATCTTTATTATGTAAGTTCTTGGCTCTGAGACCATATCATTAAGTCTGGCCCTCACAGAAAGTGCATGTCTGCCATAACCCATCTTGGAGAATGTGAAACGGTTCTCTCCGGCAGGGTTACGGGTCCATTGCTCTCCACCGGGACTCAGGGAGTATTCAAATATAAGACTCATCTCATTACCATAGTTCAGAGTACTGAACTCCAATGTGAAAGAATTGTCCTTGTACGCCAGCCTGAACTGGTCTGATATGCTCAATGGCTTCTCCGATATACGTTTGCCGCCGGATAAGGATTGTGACGTAATCTGCTCGCCGTTAAGATAGAACCCGGTCAATACCACCTTGTTCACGGTTGATTCGGTCGAAATATCGTAGGGAGTGAAAGCGGTTATTCCCGTATTGCTGCCAAAATATACCCTCTCGTCTGTAGAAGAGAATGCGGCAACACGGTTGAATTCCCTCTCCTCGGTAAAGAAACGGCTCACCTCATAATCATCAGGAGAGATACGGTTTACTCCACCCGGCGTGGAAACCCAGATATAACCTTCATTATCCTTTACCATGCCGCGTATGTCATTGCTTGACAAGCCGGATGCGGTATTCAGTATTTTAGTCTGGCCGCTTACGGTATTGAAAACCACAAGGCCCCTGGCTGTACCGAACCAGATGACACCCTCCTTCTCTTCGAGTATGCAGGTACATCCCGATGTACCCATAGCCGCCAGAAGCCTGCTATTGTCAGTGAACTTTTCATTGTCTATGTCATAACAGTCAGCACCGTTGTCATGGCCTATCCACAGCCTGTTCCAACTGTCAATCATCAGGATGTGAATCCATTCATTACCTAAAGAACGGCCGTCAGGCCCGTTTTTTGCAAAATCGCTGTACAGTTCCGGTTTCATGACCTCCGGATCGAACCTGCTGAATCCGTTACCAAGTTCCGAATAATAAATGCGGCCTTTTTTATCCTCCGCGATTGATGACACGTTGAAACTCTCATTTGTAAGCACGGTCTTGAGTCTTCCCGTCTGGGTGTCAACCAATGCCAGGCCGCCGCCGGGCAGACCGGCCCAGATCCTGTTGCGACTGTCGTGGAACAGGCAACTGATGTATTCCGAGTTACGGCTGCTCTTCAGTACCCTGCCATCGCCCGACATGCAGGTGAGTCCGTTGTTGTTGTATCCAATCCACAGCCTGCCGTCAGTGTCAGTCACCAATGCCGTCACTGTGCCCGATATATCCTCGCGATAGTCGGAGAATCTGAAGTAGTCAAATTCATTCCTGTCCTTGGTGACAAGTATGAAATCTGAAAGGAAACACCCTATCCAGCTGTTTCCGGCCTTGTCTCGGTAATAGGCGCTAACATCCAGTTTCTCCAGGCTGTGGTCAGACGGACTCAGCTCAAAACTATACAGCCTCTTGTCTTCGCCAAGGGCCAGCAGCCCTTTTCCACGAAGGGAAATCTTAAGGCCGTCTTTATCCATGAACGAATGGGTAATCTCCCATATTCCGCTGTCCGGGGTAAGCCTGACAAGACTGCGTCTGGACGGATTCCACATGAACAGATGATTGTTTGTGGTTATGTAAATGTTTCCGTTGGAGTCTATGTTTATCCCGGTGATATTGCGGTTAATCATATCCCTGCCGAATTCAGAAACCTTGTCGGTCATGGGGTCATACAGCAGTATCCCGGATGATGTACCCAGCCATATCACTCCATCCTGGTCCTCTATCAGGGTCCTGAACGCTCCATCCACCACGGAACTGGTGTTGATGCTTACCGCGCTGTTTATCATGTCGGGGGCTTTAGGGTCAACCCAGAATATACCGCTATGGGCGGCAATCCAGATACGTCCGTCACGGAACTGGCATATCTTCTGGATGTACGGTGACCTGCCTCCGGGAAACGGGACTGTATGAAAACTCTTCTCACTGGGCTTGAGATACTGTAAGCCGCGGTTGGTACCAATCCAGAGTGTGCCGTCTTTATCAGTATAGAGACTCCTTACATAATTGCTCATGAGAGAGAGCGAATCGTTGTCATCATGATAGAACTGGTAGAAATGGTATCCGTCATAACGGTTGAGTCCGTTCTCGGTACCTATCCAGATAAAACCCGACATATCTTCACAAATTGCATGGAAACGGTCGTCGGACAATTGGCCTATTGGAAAACGGTATGTATGCTGTGCCGCTGCAAAGCTGAATGAAAGCAGCACCATGCATAGTGCAATTAAAGGTTTACGCATCAGGTTCAGTAATAAGATATACAAAAGCGTACAAAGATAATCCATTATATGCATATATGTTTCATTATAGTCGCCTTCTAATGTAACAATTCCTAATGTCCGGAACACTTTTTAATTTAATTGGATATTGTTTTGCCTTGTTGCGTTATAAATCTGTATCTTTACAAATCAAACAAGACAATCAACAAATAACAATATCAGGTATGAAAGTTAATTCATTTTTTCTGGCCGTCGCACTGACGGTTCTTTCATGGTCACCGGTATCGGCCGGTAAACATTGGGTGGCAACCTGGGCAACAGCCGAACAGGTAGTTGAACCGCACAACTGCCCCCCTGCCCCGGGACTGGAGAACAATTCAATCCGCCAGATAGTTCAGACATCCATCAGCGGTAAAGAAGTAAGGGTAAAGTTTTCAAATGAGTTCAGCAAGGGTCCTGTAACCATAAACGCGGCAGAGATAGCCCATGCGGCAACAGCCGGAAGCAGCAGTGAGATCATAGCAGGAACAGAAGTAAGCCTTACATTCTCAGGAAGCAAGTCTGTGACCATCCAGCCAGGCCAGCTAGTTACATCCGACCCTGTAAAGTTCCCCATGGGTACACGTCAGAACGTAGCCATAACAATGCATCTGGGTGAGGCCTCATCAACCAGCGTAACCGGTCACCCTGGTTCACGTACAGACTCATATCTTATCGAGGGTCAGGGTTCAGACTTCAGCAATGCCGTCAAGACCGCACATTGGTACATTATCAATGCCATAGAGATAAAAGCCGAAAAGAATGCCCGCGCCGTTGTAGTTTTAGGCAATTCCATAACCGATGGCCGCGGATCGACCACCAATGAGCAGAATCGTTGGACCGACAACCTGTCACGCCGTCTGCTATCTAATAAAAAGACCAGAAGAGTGTCAGTGCTGAACATGGGACTGGGCGGCAACTGCATACTTAACGGAGGCCTTGGCCCCACAGGAAAGAGCCGTTATCCGCGTGACCTTTTCCAGCAGGAAGGCGTAAAATACATCATCCTGTTTGAAGGCGTTAACGACCTGGGCGGACGTGGCGATGCCATCCAGAAAGCAAAGGATATAATAGAGGTTTACAAACAGATAATAAAGGAGGCTCACGAGCGCGGAATTTATGTCTATGGAGCTCCTGTCATGCAGTTCAAGGGTAACAACTACTACAGTGAGAACCATGAAGCGGGCCGTCAGCAACTCAACCAGTGGATCCGTACAAGCGGTTACTGTGACGGAGTCATAGACTTTGACGCATTTATGGGCAACCCCAATGATCCGGCACAGCTCAACCCTAAATATCTGTTTGAGAATGACTATCTGCACCCCAATGCCGACGGTTACGTGCAGATGGGTGACTGCATTGACCTTAAGCTGTTTGAGCGTAAGGGAAATCCTGCCAGGTAAGTCTGGAAACATGAATAGTAAACAATAGGGACGGCTCCTGAAAGCCGTCCCTATTGTATTTAACACCTACGGAACAAATAAAAACAGTTTAATTATTTAACTTTTTGGCATTTCCCGTATTATTCATATAAATAATTCTTGACAACAATAAAAGATATGAAAAATCCTGGAATCCAATCTCTACTGGCTGTAATTCTGTTATCAACCAATTGTTTTGCACAGTTCCCCGGCGGTTTCGGAGGAGGATTTCCCGGTGGCGGATTCGGAGGATTCGGAGGTTTTGGCGGCCGATTCCCTGTAACTGATGAGCAGGACCAGCAGGGAAGGCAAATGCCCGGTGGATTTGGATTCCCTGGCGGTAACGGCGGCGCATTCGGAGGTGGCGGATTCGGAATGATGGGCGGAACAGTACAGTATGATGCTTCACAGGGCAATGATGTGGAGTTTACATCATCAAATCTGCCCATAGTTATCATAGAGACCGACGGCAAGCCCGTTACCAACAATGACAAGCTGGATGCATCCATGAAAATCATAGACAACGGAAAAGGCAAGCGTAACAAGCTGACCGACAAGCCAAACGGATACAACGGAAAGATAGGTATAAAGCTGCGCGGCAACTCATCGCTCTATTTTGAACAGAAACGTTTTACGCTCGAAACCAAGGATGATAACGGCAAGGACCTGGATGTGGAACTTCTGGGAATGCCTGCCGACAACGACTGGGTTCTGCTGGCACCATACAATGACATATCCATGATGCGTGACCCGTTCGCATTCGACCTATGGAACCAGATGGGACACTGGGCACCGCGCAACCGTTATTGTGAAGTGGTCATGAACGGCCACTACATTGGAGTCTATATCCTGTGTGAGAAGATAAAACGCGGCGCAAACCGTCTTGACATAGCCAAGCTTAAACCCGATGACAACAGCGGTATTGACATCACCGGAGGTTACATAGTACGTATTGACCCCCCGGAAGACGGTGAACCTTCATTCACATCCGATGTTCCCGGCATTACCAGCATGGGAGGCGGTGCCATGGGAGGTTTCGGCGGATTCGGAGGCGGAATGGGAGGATTCAACAGAGTAACCTGGACATATTATTATCCTAAAGCCGACAAGATTACCCCTGAACAGCAGGAGTACATAAGCAGTTACATAAAGGAGGTTGAGAGGGTTATCCAGAGTGACAATTTTGCCGACCCCGATGAAGGCTATGCCAAATACATCAGCGTACAGTCATTCGTGGATTACTTTATCCATACAGAGTTGAGCCTGAATGCCGACGGACTCAAACGCAGCGCATATTTCTACAAGAAGAAACAGAATGCCGACGGCACAGGCGGAAAACTGCATGCAGGAACTGTTTGGGATTACAATCTGGCATACGGCAACTGCAATTTCTGCAACGCCAACAAGATAGATGCATGGGTATATGAAGGTGGAGAGACCAACCCCACCCCTGCCCTTTGGAAACGCCTCACAGAGGATCCTGCTTTCATGGCCAAGGTCAAGGCACGCTGGAAAGAACTGCGTAAGGACATATTGAGCATAGACAATATCAACAAGTACATAGATGAGCATGCCGCCCAACTGGCCGAAGCACAGAAACGCCAGTATGCCAAATACACAGACCTGCTCGTTCCTGAATCACGCAATCAGAATGCAGGCAGCCAGAACGGGTTCGGCGGCGGGTTCGGAGGATTCGGCGGATTCGGAGGTGGAATGATGGGCGGTTTTGGTGGAGGTGATGCCATAGGCATGTTCGCTGCATACCGTGTCTCAAGCTATGAACAGGAAATTGCCACCCTCAAGAAATGGTTCGCAGACCGCATAGCTTTCCTGGACAGTAACTGGATGTAAATTTCATTTCCCGATTAAACCAAAACGGTTCTAATACATCTAAGAAAGAAAACAACACTAACCCAGCAATTACTATGCCCAATCTGACTATAAAAAGAGCTGTAACACTGTTTTTCATTCTCCTGATATCTGTTGTAACCTTTGCCCAGCGAGGAGGCGGTGGCGGAGGCGGCTTCGGCGGCGGTGGAGGCCGTGGTGGCGGAGGAGGTCAGTTCGGCGGAGGTGGCCGTGGCGGTTTCGGCGGCGGTGGCGGCTGGGGCGGCTTTGCCGTTCTCAACGACAGCACCGCAATAGAAAGGCTTAGCGGAAGTCTCACATTCGTTGAGGGACGCGGAGCCGGCAACGCAATCCGTGAAGATGACCTTAAGCAACTGTTGGACTCCATGCAGTTCCTGAGATATGAAAAAGCACAGAGGCAATTCATAAAAGGCGATACAAAGGAGGGTATCGGCATTCTTTGCGCCATCCCTACTGCCATTCTCACGCTCATTGCGGCAACGCACCAATCGGAAAGCGATCCGGAGCTGTCGCAAAAGCTATATATCATTTCGGGAGCAATGGCAATACCTACAATTACATTCTACACCTGGGGCAAGATAAGCAAGAGAAAATCCAGAAAGACCCTTGATGCCATTGCCGATGAATACAATCACGAACTGGAATTAAGGGAAGCGGCCAAACTCCTGCAGTTTGAGTTTGAACCTACGGTAATGATTGACCGAAACAGAAACACATTGTTCGGTGCCACAGTCAACTTAAGATTCTAAAAAAACAAAGGCGGGTCACCCCGCCTTTAGTTTTTGTCATAGGACACCGTATCACTCGCGTACGTACGGTGATTCCGGCATGAACAGGAAGCTCTTGATGTAGCCTCCGCAGTCCATCACCACCTTCTCGAATACTGTTCCAGGCTCAATAGGACGTATTGTCAGAGTATGCTCACCCTTGGCTGCCTTACCCAACTGTACTCGGTCATCCTTGACGCGCGTAGCCACAGTAGGATAATAAACCGAGTAGATGTTACGCTGATCCTCGTTCAGGCGCTCGTTGAACACCACCTCAATCTCCTTACCTCCGTCCAGGCTAACCATGTAACGGTGTCCTTCAAGACGATAGAATGTCAGAGTTGCGTTAACTGCTATAACAGCCGAGAGATTCTCCACATCCTCTGTCAGATTGAACTTATACGTCATGCTTGCTCCGTCAGTAGGCTGGCTGTAAGGCATCAGAGCCACACCGGACAGCGTACGGCCCATGAATGGAATGGTAGTCCACTGGGCGGAACCTGCTGTCACAGGAGCCTGAGAATAGAAATGCTCGGCCTCCATGGCAACTACACCGTCCTTTTGGGTGAATACGTATCCGCCCACCTTATCACCTGCCTCAACGCGGGTTACGCGGGGCTGTGTATCGGCACGGAAATTATCGTTCCAGGATGTATAGCCTATGTGCTTCTGGATCATCATGCCGTTCCACTTGCCGCCGGCCATCTCCTTGTTATAATATGCACAGAGTTCAGCATCACGCTGGAAATCGCGCTCGCAACGCTCTGCCCAGTAGTTTGCGGCAGGATCGTTGTTACGTGACAGTTTCTGGTTCATGGCCTGGCTGTAGTACATGTCGTAGATGTTACCCATAGCCTGAACAGGGAACAGGATTATCTGCTGATAAGCGTCACGGTACTCGGGTTTGAGTTTCAGGTACTGGCGCAGGGCCTCAGCCTCCAGGCGTGCGTAATCGTCGCAGACCTGCTCAAACTCACCGGTCTCCAATGTGTAATACTGACGTGCATCAAGCATCTCGGCGCTGATACGGCCGTTGTACTTGCAGCACAGGTTAAGGATACGGGCAGCCTCTGCAGCCTCCTCCTCGCCAAAGAACTCCTTACAGAATTCATAGGTATGATCCAGCAGGTTGTCAACCGTGAATGATGTTGGATTCCAGGCCATATCCAGGAACAGGGTTATAGGATACTCCATTGGCTTAAGGTCACCAACGTTAAGCACCCATATCTTGTCAACCCCGTAGTCATATGTGAGTTGCATCTGCTCCCAAAGATGCTGTATGGGAGTAATGTTCAGCCACTTTGAGTTACGCGGTGCACCTACATAGTCCACGTGGTAATACATACCCCAGCCTCCTTTGCGCTTGCGCTCCTCGGCATTGGGCAGACGGCGTATGTCGCCCCAGTTATCATCTGACAAGAGAATTATCACATCATCCGGCACGCGCAGACCCTTGTTATAATAGGTCTGAACCTCCTTGTAGAGTGCCCATACCTGCGGACGCTGCTCGGCGGGCTTGCCTGTCACCTCCTTGATGATCTGGCGCTGGTCGGCGAACAGGCCCTCCAGCATCTTCATATTATCCTCGTCGCTTCCGCGCAGTTCGGCATCACCGTCTCCACGCATACCTATGGTAATCAGGTCCTCGGTATCCTTGGCGCGTTCCATGCCCTCACGGAAGAATCTCTTGAGTTCATCCTTGTTGGTTGTATAATCCCACTGGCCGCCGTAAGCACGCGGGTTACGGGCCCATTCCTGATGGTTGCGTGCCATAGGCTCATGATGAGAAGTTCCCATAATGATACCCATATCATTGGCAGTCTTTATGTTTTCTGGGTCATCGGCATAGAATGCCCAACCCCACATTGCAGGCCACATAAAGTTGGCACGAAGTCTAAGCAGCAGTTCAAAGCAGCATGCATAGAACTCATGGCCGCCACGCTGTGTGCCGAACGTATTCCTTACCCATGTTGTAAGACACGGATCCTCATCGTTCAGGAATATGCCGCGATATGTAACTGCGGGCTCACCTGCTGTATAAGTACCCTTGGCCAATGAAACGTTATCCTGATGCTCAATTGGAACGTCAGCCCAGTAATACCATGGCGAAACACCAATCTGCTCAGACAACTCATATATGCCGTAAATGGTACCGCGCATATCGCTACCGGCAATCACCAGAGCCTCGTCAACACCCTTAATGGGGTTCTCCATCACAGTCATGATATACTTCTCACGCTTGCCTTGAAGTTCCTTCTTGTCTATCTTCTTGCTCTTGATTATCTGAGCTATGTACTTACTGTCCATGGTTCCCACAATCACAGGTTTGCCTTGACCGGGCTCGTAAACCACTTGAGCCTCCTGACCCGAAACAGCCAGAAAGTCCTTCTGTAATGCCTTAATTGCTATCAGCACACCCGTCTTGTCGGTCTCATCAACCAGAAGCTGTACGGGTTTGCCGTTCTCAATAAGTGTAAACCGGTCACCGGATAGTTCATTGAATGAAATGCCTTTGTTATCGGCAGCCCTCCCGGAGAGAGCCATCAGCGCAAAAGCGCCAAGGACTAATAGAATTCTTCTCATATTTATATTTGGTTGAATTGTTTGTCTTAACTGCGAATATACAAAATAATACGGTTTGTCACCTTATCAATGAAAGCTTACCTTCATGGATATACAATCCGGGCGTTAAAGGCCGGCCTGTAATCCTGCGACCGTCAATGGTAAACCATACATTTGAACCTTCAACATCCTTATTGTCTTTTAAGATATGACTTATGCCGGTATATAAGTTTCTGAAACTGAATGAAGCCAAACCGTCACCAACTGTCATTCCGATAATTGGCTTGGACATAAGCAGCGTGCCGTCAACATTGGCATTATTAAGCGTGGCAGCCGGTTCGGATGTGTTGGTCAGTTCATTGTTGCTATTATAGGGATACGCCCAGCCCTTGACGTTTTTATCCGAAGCAGTTTGCTTGTTGTTGGCAGGGAATATCGAGTAACGCTGTCGTTCGGACGTATTGGGAACACCCTTAAGGAACACATATTCATCATAATCCACATGAGCCACAATTATACCGCTTCCGGGCAGGTCAGCATCCCAGCCCGTCTGCTGCCTGTTCTCCACTATATAGTACTCTTCAGGCTTGCCGTCATTGCGTATAAGATAAGCCTTAGGTTGATCCGAAAGTTCCGGAATACCGGTAACTGTAGTATCGGTATTCAACTCCACAGGATTCATCCAGCCCATGAAAGAACGTTCAAAAGCGGAATATCCGCAAGGACGGAAACCTTTGCCATTGTAGTTGCCGTAATCCATTAAATCCCAAGATGCCAGATATTCGGTGGAACCATTGTAAAAGTCAGGAAGTCCCAGACAGTGGCTGAACTCATGGCAGATGGTGCCGAAAATTCCATAACTGTCATTCGAATAGAGTTCCTGGACACAGCAATAACTATCAACAAGATAAGACTTGCCACCACTGTCCACTATGACAGGTTCACAATCCTTATGTTGACTTAGCCACCATTGATGGGGCCAGATTGTATTACTGCCACCGCCCGCATTCTGGCCTTTTCCGGAATAAATAATGAGCAACTGATCCACATAACCGTCATCATCCCAGTCATAAATTGCCCAGTCATCAACCTTATTCCTGATTATCTCCATAATATCCTGAACCAGATATTTGGAGTTTTCATCATCAGTATTTGTACTGCGATATTTTATCTTATCATCCACTACCACATAGTAAAGGTCAAATGTAAGGCGGAACTGACCGTAACTCTGGTCATAGAAGTAATCATGAACAGAACCATTGAAAGGTTCTTCGGTATAGTTCCTGGCATTGAATATCTTGTTCCATAGTTCCATTGTCTGGAACTCATCACCTTTGAATGCCTGGTCCTTGAAAGCCGCCATCACCACAAGTTGACGGCGGTCACCTATATACGGTGATTCACCTTGAGACCAGCGTTCAGCTTTTGTGGCATCCTGACCAAGTATAGCCGGTGCATGACGGAAATTATGTTCACTCAAGTCGATATCAGCCAGTCCGGGACGACAGTTACGGGTACGGTCTATCTCCTGGGCATCAACAGCCAGAACAATTACAACTGCAACTATGAACAGATAAATCCTTCTCATATAATACAGAATCTGTGTGTGCAAATATAAACAGTTTCTTGTTATTCAGCGCATATTACCTGAACAAACGTAACTCAAACCGCCCGCATACAGCCATACGGTCATCCTTTACAGCCAAGGCACCCAATATAGCAGGAGTGTTGGTAATGCGGTCTATAACGGGCTGAAGGTCATTTGCAGTCTGGATACGGTTAGCCATTGCGGTGGCATAGCTGTCGGCCAGCAAAACATCGTGGCATAAAATCATCACTGCATCGGCACGCCCAAGACTAAGTGACGGACCAATCGTGCCGCTGGATGTGCAGATTCCAAGCGGAAAGGCGGTGGCGGGGATATGGAGCCCTACTCTCTCTGACAGCGGTGACTGGCCGGCAAATACGGCTATATCCATATCATTCTGAGCCTCTGCGTAAATATCGCCGCCGTTCTCTACTATTACTTCCTTGACACTGTATTTGCTCTTTATATAATCTGCAACCGCTTTTGCAACCGCTCCGGCCACAGCGCTCATAGGTCCTATTCCGGTCTTGTGGCTCACGCGCGACATCTCTTTCAGGATATCTGGAGCATCCGGACCTGCATCATATGGCACCAGAGCGGCCTTGTATTGCGGATCCATCAATAAATAGGCATCCATGCAGCGGCGCAATTCAACCATCATCCCATATATATCGGCCTCCATAGAGACAGAATAGGAGCCCTTATCGACCCCTATCCATAAATCTGATTCCAGGAACTTAACGCAGAACCAGCGTCTCTCATCGCCAGAGAAACGGCTGCGGTAACTGCGCTCCTTGTACTCCATCAATCTGCAAATTCAATGTGAAACAGCTTGAGCGGACAAGACGTAATGCAGAGCTTGCAAACCACACACTTTTCGGGCTGGAACCTGAGTTTCCAATCCGGAGCCCCAATTGACAGCGCGCCTGACGGACAGGCCGATGTACATGCGCCACAACTTATGCACCTGGCGTCATCAAACGTTATCTTCTTCTCCAGCGGAGTGACATCAACACCGCTCTTCTGCATAAAGTCAATAGCTTGGGCGATATGGTCAGAGTCCGAATCCAGTTCCAGTACAAGCTTGCCGCGACGACCGCCGTCAATGTCAGCCTTGATGATGCTGACCATGATATCATACTTCTTAATAAGCTCATAGATAAGCGGGCGACTGGCCTCGCCATCGGGGAATGATATAACTACCTTCTTTGTCATAACCTTCTGATTTACTGATTAATCTCCTTTAGCCCCTGAAGTGACGTCCCGGTTGGCATCGGCCTTACCGGAGCGGTCAGTTCAAACTCTCCCTTCTCAATCCACTCCTTAAGGATTGCAGCAATCCTGCGAGCCTTATTAAGGCTTGACAGCGGAGCGGTATGGATCTTCTTACCCATGAACTCAATCTCACCGGAGCGCAACTGCTCATAGTTGACTTTACCTATCAGGTCACCCTTGCAGCCGTAATCCTCAATGAAAGTGTCAATCTGGCTGTTACGTATGCTTACGCGGTGAGCCAGGTCCTCATCCAGCAGCGGAATAGGAACACCTACTCCCACGTACATGGTAACGCCGTACTTCTCAAAATATGCGCCACGCAGGAACTCACTTGACATCTCACGCATCTCGCCCATAAGAGCCAATGTACGCGCATTGCCCATTGGCACACCATACTCGTTAAGCGGCTTTGAGCAGTTGAACTGAGTGCCGTTCCATACCACGTAGCCCTGGGTTCCGCACAGGAATATGCGTGTTCCCAGTCCGATGGTACGGCATTCGGGATCATTGAGCAGCGGTGAGAGCTCACCAGCCGAGCTGTACGATGCGTTCTTCATATGAGGCAGCAGAGTGCCCATGTAAGTATAGAGCGTGCGGTCTGTGGAGTTCACGGCCACATTATAGTTCTGATATGCGTTACGGGGATTCATCAGTATGGCCTCGTTGATGGTCTTAAGGCTTATCTGAGTCTTGATATGCTTGCGCGGGTAGCAGTCGGTACCCTTACCCCATGCCTCCAGAGTCAGTTCCTTGCCGTCAATCAGTTCCTGGATTATGTGTGCGCCGCCGTAGGTTGGATTCTGCGGATTGCAGTCCGTAGCACCCACAAACGTATCCACGGCAGCCAGGCCGCCGCTTACAGGCACACCGTTAATCTCAATCCTCTCCATCCTTATGGGCGGATTGGCGTGACCAAAGTTCAGGAACGCGCCGCTGGAGCACATAGCCCCGAATGTTGCGGTTGTAACCACATCAACCTTGTCAAGAATCTCCTTAGGTGCCATAGTCTTGGCCATCTCCGATACCTCCTCGGCCGTCAGGACCACCGCCTTACCCTTGCGGATCTTCTCATTAATCTCGTCGTATGATTTTGTCATTTCTGAGTTTATTTAATTTATATAACTGCACTCTTAATAGTCTCAACTATATACTTCACGTCATCGTCGCTGACGCAGGGGCCTGCAGGCAGGCATATACCTATTTTAAACATAGCCTCACTCACTCCATTGACATACGCAACGCTGTTGTCATAGGTATAGCATACTGCTCCCGATGGTAAACTGTCAATCATAGCTTTACCTTTTTCACTTCTACCACAGTAAACAGGTTGCTTGTGCATAGGCTTCCACAATGGCCGGCCCTCAATACCTGCCTTATTCAGATATTCTCTAAGTGCCTCCACGTTATCATTAGGCTGACAGTCTGTTATAGCCTGTGAAGCCGCATGTATCACGCCGGCTGCACCACCCACAGCACTTGTCACTATGGTCTTGTATGCATTCTCCTGGTCTTTTATCCTGACATCCTCATCAATAGTGATGGCGCAAAGCCAATAGTTTGAGTCAAAATCTCCTGTTGTAGGCTGACTGTGAACATGTATGCCCGGTACATCAGCAAACAGTTTCTCATAAAGAGACTGGACATGTCTGTGATGAGCCAGATGCGCCTCTGCAACAGTCATCTGCCCGCGGCCTATGCCGGCACAGATATTACTCATGCGATAGTTATAACCTATCTTTTCATGCTGGTAGTAAGGATAGCTCTCGCGGTACTGCGTTGCATACATCATAACCTTCCGCCACTCATCATCGTCGGATGTAATCAGTGCGCCACCGCCGGAGGTCGTAATTATCTTGTTGCCGTTGAAACTCAGCACTCCGTACTTTCCGAATGTTCCAAGCACCTGCCCCTGATAGCGTGATCCAAAGCCTTCAGCAGCGTCCTCCACTACAGGGATACCATACTGGTCAGCTATCTTCATAATCCGGTCTATCTTGTATGGCATACCGTACAATGCCACAGGCACTATAGCCTTAGGCGTCTTCCCGGTCTTGGCTATCCGGTCTTTGATGGCCTCTTCCATCAGCTCAGGGTCAATGTTCCAAGTGTCGGGCTCTGAATCCACAAACACAGGTGTCGCCCCAAGATATGTGATAGGATGAGCTGAGGCACAGAAAGTGAAGCTCTGCGTAATCACCTCATCACCCGGACCTACCCCACAGTTCACCAATCCCAGATGCACAGCCGATGTTCCTGATGACAAAGCCACCACCCGCTTATCCTGTCCAACAAACTTCTCCAAATCCTTCTCAAACCCGTCCACATTAGGCCCCAGAGGCACCACCCAGTTGGTATCAAAAGCCTCCTGTATAAACTTCTGTTCCAGGCCCTCCTCCGACATGTGTGCCAGGCAAAGATATATTCTCTTTCTTTCCATTTTTACTCAGTTATGCCCATTGAACGGTTCTATGGTAGCAGATTGCCCCGTTTTGTTGTTGATATCCGCTCTTCTTATCACTTTCATGATTGTAATCCAAATTACCTTAATATCAGTCCAAAGAGACAGATGGTCAACATACCATACATCATATTTGAATTTTTCCGTCCAACTGATATTATTCCTTCCATGACATTGTGCCCATCCGCTGATGCCGGGACGCACCTCATGCCTACGCATCTGTTCCTCGCTGTATAAAGGCAAGTATTTTACCAGCAACGGACGTGGCCCGATGAGCGCCATATCGCCCTTCAGTACGTTTAAAATCTGTGGCAGCTCATCAATCGATGTACTCCTTATGAACTTGCCTACTTTAGTCAATCGCATAGCATCAGGCAATAGATTACCATCTTCATCCCACTTATCAGTCATGGTCTTAAACTTGATGAGTTTGAATATCCGGGCATTCCTGCCGGGCCGCTCCTGAGTGAAGAATATCCCCGCTCCTTTATTGGCAAAATACAACCATACTGTCACGACCAACAGCAACGGGCTGATGCATATCAGCGCTATCAGGGCAATCCAGAAGTCGATGAAGCGTTTAAAGAAACACTTATACATATATTATACCCGATAAATTATGCTGGCAATACTATCATATCCGGAATTACCATCGGTTTGGTTTTAAGTAACATCGTACCCCAGCTAAGGCCCAACCCGAATGATGAACCTAGGATTGTTGAGGATTCACGGCGCAGACGGTCTGCAATGCGTGTTACCATAAGCGATGGAATGGAGGCTCCGCCCAGATTGCCGAATTCCTCCAGGTTGTAAGGGACTTTCTCATCCGGAAGCTTCAGTTTCTTAACTACACGGTCCACAATCAGTTTGTTAGCCTGATGGATAAGGAAAAAGTCAATATCCTTATCCCGGTCTATGCCATAGTTGGCCAGAAACTCTTCCACAGACTTAGGTGGACGGCTGATGGCAAAGGTAAACACCTTCATGCCATTAATCATGGTATGTATAGGTGCCCTGACTATACCGTTTCCAAAGTCCTCATATTCAAATGACTGTGGCGTAACAGGATTCCGGAATCCGCCATGTGGTGTCATCAACGCTTCATAGCCCTTGCCCATCGTATGGAAGTCTATGATAATGTCATTGGCTGTCTCGTCATACTCCAAAGCCAAGGCCGTACCACCATCGCCAAATAGCGGCACACGGCTCTTATCCTTCATCGACCCCATCCTCAATGCCGTATCACCCACCAACACCAATGCTCGTTTTATCTGCCCCGTTGTAAGCAGGTTGCCTGCAACGGTAATGGCATACATGCAACCGCAACAACCCATTGGAACGTCTATGCAGAAACAGTCCTCACTCAACCCCATACGGTATTGCAGCAGACAGGATGTCGGAGGCGTCCGATAATCGCCTGTGACACTCTCAAATACAAGGGCATCAATACTCTCCTTGTCCCAGCCCAATTCTGCAAGCAGTTTCTCGCCCGCCGCCTGGCACATATCCGATGCACACATAGAATCCGGTGCAATGTGACGAGACTTTATACCTACAGTATTGTCAAACAACTCTGCCTCCTCCTTTGTAAAGAAGTCTATATCAGCCGTCTTGACCGTATGCTCTGGCACAGCCATTGATACACCGGCAATATTGACGTTCTTAATCTCCCAACGTGCCATTACAACTCAATATCGTATTTCTTCAATATTTCCCTACCACTCTTGTAAGAAGTCATTTCCATAATGTCCTCGGGATCCAACATGATATCAAAAGCCTCTTCCAGCTCTGCCACCAGACTTAACTGATGGACCGAATCCCATTCCTGGACAGTGTCTTTCCCGTATTCATCATTCAGGTCACCCGCCTGTGCACCAAATACATGCGCAAACGCTTCATTATACTTCTGTGTATTATCCATATTATTTTTCTGCAAGTCTTGTATATAATATCTTTCCTGTATCGTTCTTGGGTATTTCGCTTACAACGCGCACCTTTATGGATGATGCCACCAATTTCAGACGTGCCACCAGTTCGTCCTTCACCTTGTCCTTATAGGCCTCATCAGTCAAGTACACCAACATCTTATCGTCAGTGCCCGTACATGCACATTCTATTCCGGGGAACTTACTCTTAATTATATTCTCACACTCATCAAGCCCCACCCTCATGCCAAAGAGCTTCAGGAAACGCCCCATACGGCCAACAATATAATAACAGCCGTCTTCATCAAAATAGGCCAAGTCTCCTGTGCGGATAAAACCATTCCGTTCATCACCCAGAAGCAGGTCTTCACGGTTGCTGGCATACCCCATCGTCACATTCCTGCCACGATAGCACATCTCGCCTTCTACGCCTGGCGTAGTTATGGGATTACCTTCCATGTCAATTAGCGATAGTTCGCCATTTGGGACAGCAATGCCAATACTGCCCACTTTCTCTACCGCCCACTTGGATGGGAGCCATGCCATACGTGCTGTACACTCAGACTGTCCGTAAGTAGCAATCCATCGCCGTCCTGTATTCCTGCACCACTCAGCAAACTTAAGGTTCAGTTCACGTGGCATCTTTCCACCACCTTGGGTCAGCAGTGTCAGGTCCGGCAGGTCCATACGGAAAAAGCGCATCAGGTTAAGAATCTCATAGCTGTAAGGCACACCTGTAAAGCTTGTAGCATGCTGTTCCTTCATGAACGCCCAGAAACGCCTGTCTGTCATGCTCAAGTTTGTTATCAGCACCGTAGCACCCACATAAAGATGGCTGAACACCATAGAGAGCCCCATCGTATAGTAAAGCGGCAGCACCATCAACGGACGGTCTTTCTCTGTCAGTTCAAAGAACGTGGAGATATTGAGAGCCGCAGCCTCTATATTGGCATATTTGTGACGTACCAGTTTTGGACTACCTGTAGAACCCGATGTCGGCAACAAGTGAGACAACTCATCGTTCATCTGGCAAGCCTCACAACCTGTTTTCATCAGTGTATAGCCGTGAGACGTAGCAACCGTCTCATACGGATATTTATCAGCCATACCCGTAGGCACACAAACAAATGGGGGCCGATAGAGCTCATGCAGGCTCTTATACAGCTCTTCATCCATATGTGCATTCAGAATCAACGGTACATTCCCGGCACAGATATTCCCTATTGTCCATGCTATTCCACCAACATTATTCTCCACTAGCAGGAACAACAGCGACCGCGACGGCATCAGATGTTCTGTCTTTACCGCAAAGTCCCGCAACTCACCGTATGTCAGTTGATCCCTTTGCGAATCAATCGCCGCAACCGCATCCTCATGCCACTTGTCCAGATTCAAGATCATCAAACCCAATTAAATTGAAGCGCACCCATTCACCCCCAGAATCTCACCAGATATATAAGATGACCTGTCTGATGCCAGGAAAGTACAAGCATTAGCTATATCCTGGGGCGTACCTAGTCGGCCCAATGCTATACGTGAAATCCTATCATCAATTTTCTTCCCTTCACTCTCATATAGTTCTGCAAAACGTTCTGTCTTTACGATACCGGGAGCCACCGCATTCACACGAATGCCATGTGAGGCCAACTCCTTGGCAGCTGACTTTGTAAACGAGATTACAGCCCCCTTAGTAGCAGAATATGCGGACTGTCCGGATGAGCCCAGTTGCGCCGTAACCGATGCAATATTGACAATTGATCCGCCACCTGTCCTGGCCATCAATCGTGAAACCAGCTGCACCATTTCCATAACTGCTATGACATTCACGCGGAACATCAGTTCCGTCTCATCACGACGTATCATGCCAATCCTACGGTTAAACACCACGCCGGCATTGTTAACCAGCACGTCTATACGCCCTTCGGCCTTGAAAATTGCCATAAAAGCGTCCTTTACTGCAGTCGCGTCACACACATCAAAGTACACTGGAACAACACGGGTGACATTCCTTGCAGAGCACTCCTTGGACCACGCATCCATGCTCCCCTCGCGTATGTCACAAGCATAGACAATGGCTCCGTCCGCAGCAAACTGTTCAGCAATGCCCTTTCCTATTCCCTGAGTAGCACCTGTAATGATGCAAACCTTATTATGTAATAGTTTCTCCATATCCTTTCTAACATTATTTATCTCTCACAACTCTCCCACCTCCATTCACAATCAATGAAATACCAGTCGTCCACGCACTAGCATCTGATAGTAAATAGATAATCGCCCATGCTATTTCTTCTGGTTTGCCATAGCGTTGTAAAAGGAAATGCTGCTTGTCACGCTCAATAATGTCTGTCGATATCTTGGCTTGCCAAACAAGTGGTGTCTCTACCATTCCTGGCAAGATTGCATTGGAACGTATCTGCATAGGTGCAAACTCTATAGCACATGACCTTGCAAATGACTCCACAGCAGCTTTTGACGCCGCATACATGGCATTACCTGGTGTCACTTGACGGGCAGACATAGATGAAACAAACACCATAGAACCTCCACGGTTCATCTTCCTGGCTTTCATTATGGTTTTGGTCAGTGTAAAGCATGCAAAGGTGTTTGTTTCAAAAACTTCATGTAGTTCTTCTTCCTTAACATAGCTTACCGGCCTTCTACGCGTAATACCTGCGTTGCAAACCAAGCCGTCTATCTGTGGCATCTCCTGCACCAGCCTTACCACGTCTTCAGTCTTGGTAAGGTCAGCCTGAATCAAAACATGCCCTTTACCAGTCAGTGCAGCTATAGTCTCACCAAGACGTGCCTCATCACGTCCCGTAGCCACCACTGTCGCCCCTAACCGCGAGCACTCTATCGCTGTAGCCCTGCCTATACCAGAAGAGGCACCTGTAACCAGAACCGTCTTGCCCGCAAGTGAGAATGGATTATACACCTCAATCATTGTTCCTCTTTCAGTCTTTTTACAGTGTTGAACAAATCTTCAATAGTCACAGCGGCAGCCATGTCTTCATACTCAACCGTTACGCCATACACTTCATCTATCATAGATATAATCATCAGTGCTATCAACGATGAATATTCATCCAGTTCATGAAAAACCGTATCCTTACTGAATACGTTCAAATCCGTATCTATGAACTGATCGGCAAAATTCTCAACAAAATCTTTAATATCCATTACCATTTATACAATATAACATGATTCCTTATCATATAAGTTTCTTTGCCGGGTTTCCAATGACGGTTGTCCCAGCTTTCACATCCTTGATAACAAAGCTCAATGCTCCTACATGTGCTCTGCTCTCTATGGTCACATTATGACTAACTACCGCCGAAGTATGAATATTCACCTCGTCCTCTATCACTACACCACCCACGCATGTCACTCGTGTGTCTATGCGATTAAAATCGCCCATACGTACATCATGACCTATTATGGTGTATGACTGTATCATGTTATAGTTACCTATAACTACATCGTTGCCTATCACCGTGTCTGCACCTATAAAGTTACCCTTGCCTATCACTACGTTCGTAAGCAGGCGTGCCGTACGGTGTATGATATTTATGAACTCGCCACCACGGCTAATGATACTTTCCATGCAGGGTCTACGCGAAGCACCACCTATTGAGCAGACAAACACATCATCTGCCACTGGAAGATAATCGCCAATAGTTCCAACTACAGGTGGATAATTATGGAAAAAATCTAGCGCATGGAGATCATCGTCAATAAATCCCTTAACTTCAAACATTTCTCCATAACCTACGCTCTCCAGAACATTGCTATATACCGTGCGGCCCATACCGCCAGCTCCTATGATAATCAGTTGTTTCATTATATATTGTTTTCCTTTATTTTTATCACATCTTTCTGAGCCGTCATATGTGGCAGGTATTTCTTCATAAGAGGAATTATAAGCTGATAACTGAACATAACTATCCCTAATAATAACACAATTGTTACCGGGATAGATAAATGTGCTTTTCTTAATAGAGGAGCAAAAACTTGTAAAATCAGTTGATGACTCACTAGAATCATTATAGAATAACGCCCCCAGTATGAAATGAATGGTAGATCATGTATCATCTTTGCTGAAAAAATGACGAACAGAGTGCCTGTTATACCGCAAAGGTGCTGGGCAATTGGATTTATCCAGTATATATTATGCATATAACTACATCTTCCACCGAAAAAGAATGTCAAGGTAAAACATATAATAATGAAAACGGGGAAATACTTGTCCCATGCGTTAGGACGTAGGATATTTGTAAATTTATTGAACAAATAACCTACGCTAAAAAAAGGAAGTGCTGCCATTGCAGAGTCAACATAGCCCAAAATATTGATATGTGAAGCAATGAATATGGAATTGACCATACCTACGGTAAAACAGAAAAGAGCCAGCACGGTTGCTTGCCATACTTCTGAAACACATATTTTCTTGACTATGACAACACATAAATAGAAAAAGATATTAACTATGAAAAGACACCAGAGGAACCATAGTGGACCGTTGACAAAATCTTTTTCTTTCGTAATAAATGCCCATAAACCCTGAATACCAAGTGATGCTGTGTGTGGAACTGTTATTCCAAAATAGTTCAGGATATTGGGATATAGGAAAGATGTAATAATATAGAAAAAACAAAATGGGATCAATAACTTGTTGATTTTCCTAAGTAGAAATCCTAAGAACCCTTCATATTCCTTGAAAAAGAGACCAGACAAGAAGAAATAGAGCGGCATTCTAAATGTCGATAACAAATATACATACTCCGATTGTACTCGAAGATGTTGTAATATATGGTATAAAACTACTAAAATTATACAAAAACCTTTTGCCAGATCAATGTATTCTATTCTCTGTTTCATTATAACGTTTCTTTAGTAAGTGTTTTTAATTGTATCGTTCGTTGGTTTGACCAATTAATTAATGCATCAGCTTTATCAACGTTTACAAATTGCTCTGAATCGAGCAGATTCTCCAATTTGGCAAAAGCGCCTGACACACCAATGTTTGTCTTTAATTGTCGCTTCCAACGGTTCAGGAATGTACCAGGTTCCTTGAAATAACGTTCATACTGCTCACGGGACAGACGCGGGCGTTTTTCATCCAGTAAGTCAGCCAAATGGAAATAGAATATCGCATATTCTTTATCCTTTACCAAGTGATGAATCAGCCAGTATGGAAATATGCGAAAATATCCTCCACCTGTGCATACTATATGTTTTCCAAATAGCTGCATGGTGTTTACCGGAAATTCATGTATAATGGCATTGCCATACTGAATGGTAGCAGGTTCTGCACTGCCATAACTTTTAAAGCCACCTAATTCGCGTGACGCAGGAAAGACTGATGCATCCCTGGTAATTCCACATTCAGCCAATATCTCAAAGAACCATGTATTAGTCTCGCCGACAGAAAAAGCCGGAGCACGATAACTCTTAACCTTCTCGCCGATAAGTTGTTCAAGCGCATCCACAGCCTGACGGGTGTCAGCCAAAGCCTCCTCTGGCGTCAACTTGTTCATCCATGTATGGGTATGTGAGTGGCAGCCTATTTCATGTCCGGCAGAATGTATTTTCTTGACTACATAGGGATAGTCAGTCGCCATCTTGCCCAAGCAAAAGAATGTTGCTTTCAGTCCACGCTTATCAAGAGCTGGCAGCAGACGGTCAAGCAATTCATCAAACTGCCTGTATTTCCAGTCCCGGCCACCGTGTACGTTCTTTTCAAAGTACCACTCTTCTGTATCAAAGGTAAGTATGTTCATTCTCTTGCTTTTTTACATAATCAGAATCTCTTTCTGGGATATTCTTCACCACTTTAGCCGGGCGGCCTACAGCGATAGTCCAGGCTGGAATATCTTTTGTTATAAGCGAACCTGCCCCGACGACGGCTCCTTCACCTATACTTACGCCTGGCATAATGATTGTGTCAGTGCCAGTGGAACAGCCTCTACCCAAATGTATCTCACCAGTCTTGTAAGGCAGCTTAGCATAGTCATCACCAACATAATAGTTGCTCAAGTCGTGCTTATGGCAAAGCAATATCGCGCGACCGCCAACATGGGCATGGTCTTCAATATAAATCAAGTCAGCATGTCCGGCATCTATCCAGACTTGTGATCCGACAAAGACATCCTTACCCACATGACAACCTATCTTGCGCAACACCCAAGGACGAATTTTGCGAGGCAACAACGGCGACAAAAGGGCCGAATTCATAACATGGCGCAACAGGAAGGCGTCGTGCAGAGTCTTGCAAGTACGTTTCACTACTTGCCATAGTGTCACATTTCCATATTCCGCCTCCGGGTAGTTCAGACCTATGCGACGTAATAGACGGTATGTTAAACTTAATTTTTTCATTCTTTATTTTATAATGTGTGTTCCCAAAAAAAAGAAAACTGAGCTGTACTCAAAGGATTCGTCACAATATTTATGAACAGTGCCATATATAACAAAATCATTGCTACGCCCAATAATGTATTCTGAGTTTTTCTTGACCTAAAGCAATAATATAAGAAGAATGAGTACATTATTGGCTTTATATGGGTAAAATACATCACGACTCTGTTCAGAATAATAGAACTACCAAACAATAATGCCAATAGTTCTCCTACGAACCATAATGTGTATATCAATTTAAATAATGGAAAATCAAAATAAGACTTCAGTGTTTTACTATATAATATGATTGGTAAAACACGTATTATATTAATTATCGGCCCCCACCCTGTATTTCTTCCAAATTTGTCTCTTGACCAATAATCACTAAATAGCATGTCCAAATAATATTCTTCATAATCAAATGACTCTGAAAAGAATGTGAATGGTTTTTCAATCCATTCTGCAACTGTTTCAAAATGAAATTGAAGATAGAAACAAACTGCATATAGCAATAACTGTATCCATATGCTCTTAAACCAATCGTTCCTTATTGATAATATTGGATATAGTAATAACATGATAATAGCCGATTTGTGTAACAATACCGCTATCAAACAACAAACAAGATATTTAATAAGTTTCTTATTATCAATATAATGAAGCGATAAAAGAAATACCGCCATTGCAGCCTGTTGGCGAACCGTATTCATCATTGACAAATAAGTACTTGTCAACATCAACATTAATGCAAGAAGTGGGAAAATGTATTTGTGATCTTTGACACAATAGAACAATAGTACGATATCCCATAAAGCCCAAAAACCAAAATAAAATGCGAAATGAAATCCCCATTCTCTCATAAAGGTTTCCACTAGGCCAAACAATATCTCAAAGCTATCCGATCCCCCAAAAACATACTTATAAAGATAATCTAAATGATCAACTCCTACACCCCATCTGCAACCAAAAACGACAGCAAAACTGAGAAAAAGCAGGACTGAAGGTAATGATAAAAATGGCTTAGAAACAATTTGTCTACCATATTCCACACTATAAGGCGATTCGCGGGCTATAAAACTACCGCAAACTACCATGAAGATAGTCAGAAATGTGTAAACCTCAAAAGATTCTAATATTGCGTACATCGTCTCTAATAGATGAATCACACAAAATCAAGAGTTACCCTTCATCTTAATCAGTTTATAGGCAAATCTTGCTGGAAATAGAGTGACAATCATAGATATCACTCGTGTTTTCTTTCTTGATCTTGAATCAAATACAATACTTCTAAAACAATTTCGATAATAATCGTTTCTATTTATTCTGTCAAAACATCTGGCAATCTCAATGCACCAAGGCAAACTAGACTTTGCATATTTATTGATAGTGAAGCCTAATGAAAAAGTGACAACAATTCTCTTTATGGCTTTTTTATACTTCAACGCCATATTATATTCATCACAATAATTCTGAATCCTGTCTAATGTGTCAAATATCTTATAATCATTGTCGAAACTCACCGTTCGGGAAATGCTGTCTGGCCTAACCAGATAAACCATAACAGCAGCATCACACATTTGTATTTTCTGACTACACACAAGACAGTGTATGAAAAATGCCGTAACCTCGCCCATTGACAAATCCTCATCAAAAGCAATCTGGTGTTCAGTAAGCATCTGCCTCTTATATAACCTAAAAGTCTCACCTGCAAATGAGATATAATCAAAATCCCAAAAAGACTTAACATCATAAAAACCTTTTGGCATTTTACTTGTCGTTATACTCAACTTCTTTGGTGCATCATAGCCACCTTTTTGCACAAGATTCTTAAAACAAACGATATCTGCTCCAACATCAACCACATTAGTAAAGATTTCTGAGGCATTATCTGTCAGGTAGTCGTCACCGTCCAGAAAAAAAACATAATCTCCTTGTGCGTTTTTCAATCCGGTATTCCTTGCACCGCACACACCGGTATTTTTCTGATGAAGCACCTTGGCGGTTTGATTCTTCTTGCAGAAGTCATCCAATAACACACCTGTATCATCAACAGAACCATCATCAACAAACAGATATTCTATGTCGTTACATTTCTGTCTTTGAATGCTATCAAACATTTTTGGAAGGAACTCCGCAACATTATAGCAGGGAATGACAATACTGCATTTGATTTTCATGAATCTCATAACACAATATCAAACTTGTCAAGTAACTTCTTGCAATAATCATCCGTTTGACAGATGGCATAAGTCCTCATCCTATCCCTTTCTTTCTTATACGAGTCAACTCCATTTGAAACATCATCAAGAAATATTGTCAAGTCTTCAAAAGTATACAAATGATGTCCTGGCATATAATCACGTGGATCATCAAAAACAAATCCACGTGTACTCTTATACTCTTCATAATCATCTAGAGTAAAGGCAATAGGCCTGTCAACAATCAGATAATCTACAGCCACAGAAGAATAATCAGATATTAGCGCATCGGTCAAGCTTATGAATTTATACATTGGTACATCAGAGTCTTCAAACACCTGATTTGTAATTTCCTTAATATTCGTAAAGTTCTCAAAAGGAATACCGTACTCCTTCTGGAAAGGATGCAATTTCACTAGTAAGACAATATCTAGTTTCTCACAATATTTATCCAGTTCCTGCCATTTCTCCACTTTGTCTACTAATGGGAATTGTGTTATAGAATTACTGTCATTGTACACACCTCTTTTATCTGCTCTATAAGTTGGCATCCATATAACAACCTTAGATTCCGCATCTTTCTTGAAAGAATCAATCATATGTTGAGCCCTTCTATCCTTCACTCTTAACCAATCATAGCGTGGATAACCTATTGGCAATATTTTTTCTTCTTCAATATTCCAGAAATACGATTTAGGTTTTACAAACAGATCACCTGGGACAATTGCAAAATCAAAAACTGCATGACCACGTCCTTGTTGAGAACTCTTGTCTTTGTAGCCACAACCATGCCAAAGATTGATTATTATCTGTTCTTTTCTTGCACGGCTTCTAATCAAGACAGGTCTATGGGTTGACATAAGATATTTTGCCGTAACGACCAATTTTAAATACCTCAATCTGTATAATCCTAATTTTGTCTCACAGGAAATGAATCTTATTGTATTCCCGGTACTCTTATATTTCTTGAAATCACTTACATCAAAATATATACTGTATTTTTCGGAATAACCATTATCCATCATGTATTCTGCCAAGGCTCGGGCATTATCCGCATAATCAGGCATACTCCTGAATATTATGAGATGATTGTTTACCGGAAATACACATCTAAGAATACGCATGGAGATACTCTCCAATAATCTATGGATAAAAAAATATATAAGACAGAAAGGTGCATAAATGTGCCCCGCTATTCTACTCAGTTCACGATATTTTTTTATGATAGCATTTGACATTATAAAGCCTTCTCATCAATCTTGTTGTCATTCTCTAAGCTTAATATAGTAGATGATATGCCATCAGTATGAGGAAGAAAAACCACATCAACGCCAATCTTTGCCAAATCATCCTTTGTTTGCATCCATCTGGGATTACCATACCAGTCATCACCAATAAATATGGCATCAAATAACAATCTTTTATGTAGTTCCATTTTGTCAAGCGTATCGACAATGAGACAATCATCCACTGCTTTCAGATTACGTACTATTTCTGCTCTCTCCTGTTCTTTGATAACCGTCTCCTTTTTTTTATATGCCTTAACCAATTCGTCGGAGTTAACGCCAACAATAAGGTAGTCACACTGTTCTTTGGCCCTATTTATCAGATTAAGATGTCCAATATGAAACATATCATAGACACCTTGAGTATATCCTATCTTGTATTTTTTCATTTTGTCTGTTTGTATTTGTCAGGAATCTCTTCTGGTCTTTTCGGGCGTATCTGATTCAAACCTTTCACAACACTATGAGAAGGAACGTCCTTGGTAACGATGGCACAGGCCCCTATGATGACGTCATCTCCTATCGTTACAGGGCCTATGATTGTTGCCTTAGAACACAGCATGCAATCATTTCCGATTTTGGCATGACGGCGGATGTGATTCTTTATAAGTTCACTGTCGCCCTTCACAGCTGCCATAGCAACAAAGAAGGGATAAACCTTGCAGTTATCTCCAATTTCTGCAGTCCTGCCTATCCGAATACCCATAGGATGCCGAATCTCAAAATTCTTTCCAATCTTTACTGTACAAGGAATACTTAGTTGATATTTCTCTTGGAGTTTATTCTCCATTCTTCTGGCTCTTCGTATATTAATGAAACCTCCTTGCTCATAAAGACGGCGCATCTTCCAGAACTTCCGCTCAACCTTGCGGTCATAATTGCTGATACACAGCAAATCCATCAACCAGATTTTGACGTCCTTTATAATACTCATCTATTATTTATTTACGATTAAACTTCTTCATTACGGGCGTTGTAGCTACACAAAAATATTGAAACGACTTTGGACGGAACAGTATCGACCATCCGGCATACAGAACCAAATAAAGAATCATTTTCAGCACTCCATCCACATAAAGTGACAGAGAACAAGGCGACAAAATAACGTATGTCAGGATTGCGGTGATAAAAGAGGCTAATAAAACTGGCAGAATATCAAGAATCTGTCTCTGCCAGCGATAGCCAATATGCTTTGATACCAACCATATATTGATGAAATATGAGAACCAGGTGTTGAGAACCATACCAACAAGAAGGCCTTTCATGCCTTCAAGCAGCAGACCAGCTATGACAAAAATAATTCCCACTACACGCTTCACTAATGTCCATACAAACATTGTCCTACTCTTCCCTATAGCTGCAACTGACTGATAATTAACAGACTGCAAACTATAGGCAAGCCCAGCTATACATAACACCTGGAAATAGGGTACACTGTCAACCCACCGTTCACTGTAAAGCAGGATAAACAATGGCTTTGCACACAGTAGCAGTATGAACATCAGCGGAAAGGTAACATAAGAGAGCGTCATTGTAATCTTTTTAATCATGTCGCCCAATGCAGCTTTGTTATCCTGCATCTCAGCATAGAGAGGATATGTAACCTGTGACATGACATTTGAAATACTTGTCGATGCCAATCGCTCAGTAGAATTAGCCTTAGAGTAGTAACCCATGGTGGCGGCATTATAAAATCTACCTATCAGTAAACCCTGTATCTGGTGACCAAACTGATTCAACATATTGGTCAGAAACATGTAGAATCCAAAACCGAACAATTCCTTAAAAGACTGAATGGAAAAGATGAATTGTGGGCGCCATTTGATATAGAACCAAAACACAAGAGCAGGTATTAGAGCCGTCATTATATGCTGGGTCACTAATGACCATACGCCAAATCCATGATAGGCCATCAGAATGGTAACTGTAAGAGAGATAATTGACGTAGATATTGTAACAATGGCCAGCACCTTGAAGTCCATTTTCTTCTGCAATTGGTTGCGCTGGACGATATTGAAGGCATATATGAATAGGATAAGCCCCTGCACCCGCAAAACATTACATAATAATGGTATGTCATAAAACTGCGCTATGTACGGCGCTGAAAAATACGAGATTACATACAACACCACCGCCATTCCAAGATTCCAAAAGAAAATAGTGGAATAATCTTCCTGTGTGGGGCGTTTCTTCTGAATAAGTGCTGAACCGAAACCTCCATCAATGAATGCCTCTGCTATGACCATGAAGATCATCAGCATACCGATGCAGCCATAGTCATATGGAGTCAGAAGACGGGCCAGAATAATACCGGAAATGAACTGAATAATCATTGTAGAATATCTCTGCAATGCGCTCCATATCATGCCGGATGCTGCTTTCTGCTTCAGGTCATTTGTCATAGACTATCAGGATTGGAATTGGATATCACTTGTATAAAAGCTGTAGGAATATAGGCAGTAGATACAAGTCCAACTTGTGACAATGATAATACAACCCGTTGCTGGCCCGATACTCTGGCAACCCGTCCTTCAACACCTTTGAATGCGCCATCTGTTATTCTAACCAGCTCTCCGCCTTTGAAATGACATTGTGACTCATTCACAAACCTGAGATGTTCACTTTTGTTGCAAGTGGCCATGATGAAATTCTCCATCTCCCTGCAGGGAACGGTCAATGGAGGATTCTTGCTGGATTCGTCAAGTTTAAAATGATTGTAATAATAGGAAAGATATGACAGTGTTGGAGTCCTCTTGACATACTCATAAGCCTTATCCTCGGTGGTATATACAAACAGAAGGTTGGGGATAAGTGTTTCAAGGACTTTCTTTTCCTTGCCATTTATCAACTTTTTGACGTATCTTTTAGCAATATATGCAAAAGTGCCGTCTTCAACAATATAATCAAAAGCCTTGTCTTCTCTTCCGTATGATGCACGTAAGACATACCATCTCATACCAGATGTAGGTATATATCTTACCGACACCCCTGTATTGGAGCTCTTGGCTTCGGGGATGGTGTCAGGGGTAAGCCCTACACATGGAGGATTAGCCTCGCCTCGTCGAGTTTCCACATTAGACAATGTGCTCATATTGGACCCTTTCTGGTTTCGATCTTAGTCAGGTCCAATGCTTAGTGTAAACGTCATTCAAAAAAAATGAATCTTTTACTTCTTTACCTGTGCCTCTTTTATATAACTTCTCCGGGTATTGGGGAGTGTCCCATGCCGCTATCCATAAGGATTGATTCAATTATTCATGTCAATTGAATCTGTCTCGGGCTTTTCGTAACTCTTTTTCAAAACTGGTTTATTCATACATGGGTGGACCTGATGATTAATCCAAATCACCTGACAGCCACTCCTTAGTCTATCAGTCCCCATTCGCCACTTATACACAGAATACCCTCGTATTCAACTTCAGTGACTTCTGTTTGAAGAGTCACGTATTTCTTTCTTTCGTTTATACTCATTGTTGGATTTAATATAACACTATCGAATTACAAAGTTAGCTATTCTTGAATAATATAGCATAATATATACCCCAAAAATCTCATATCAAGAAAAAACACCTGGAAGCACTATTGCCTTTTCCCATTATTTTAATATTCCTTCCTTCTCTTTTTGACGACATACCGGATAGAAGAACCCATCTTTCTCAGCAATCTGGCCTCACACTCTATTGGGGCCACTAATAGCAACCTCATGATACGTCTGGCGTTGGCAACGCCTATATGGTAGAAACCCCGCTTACCCTCAAATCTATGAGAATGGAGCCCAAAGTTTCCACCTTCAAGAATATCATTTAGTATCTGTTTGCCAAGCCGCTCGTCAGGTTCCACCAAACAATTGGATAACGGCAGCCCCATCACCTCATTTTCCACCCACATCAAAGCTCTGGCAAAACGCAGCATACCAAGATCCTTGATTGTATCAGTAATCATATTACGTTCCTTCAAATCCTGGCTTAATCCTTTCAGGACATAATAATAATCAACCACTTGCCTAAGCCCCAGGCCCTCATCAAATAAGTGCATCAGCATATGTCCCATTTGGTATACAGCATTAAATTCATCGGTCGGAACACATACTGCCCTCTTAACTCCTGATAGATTCACCTTGTGTGCAAACTGCTCTTCTTTATTGCGTTCAATCCAACATTGCAGTCTTTTCCGGTTTCGTCTGCTGAAAAACTTTAGTGGAGTAACATGAACATCAACCGACACATCGCTGAATATCGGGAAATGGATATGCTTGTATGATACTTCCTCATTTGGGAACTTACTATGGACATATCGGTAAACCGCCTCCGGTTCAGCATTAACCCATATATCTATGTCACCCGGAATACGTCTCAAAGGATTAGGATATTTCTGTGCATTACCCTGCCCTTTCAGCAGACAACACTCAAAGCCATCCTGCTCCATCATCTCAAACAGCTGTTCAATCCGCTTATTAATCAGTTCATTACGCTGCTCTATCAGCTGAACACATCCAATCCATCTAAGCATGAATGGTTTGGAGATTGAGTCCGGAAAGACTTCAGGCAAACAAATACCGGATATACTCTGTTTTTTTGCAAAATCATATACAGACTCCCAATCCTGTACGTCAGGAGCCGTAGTATCAGGATTCAATACGTATCTGAGCCATTGTAAGGCCATTATAGTATTTGATTCAATTCTTTCCATCAAATTTTACCCAAGATACAGCCTAAATAAGACCGCAGTTCAAAGATAGTTATTTTTTGGTATGGCTCTTTCTTTTTTACATCACTGGAGTATTGAATTAGAGAGCCAGCACCTCCAGGCTACTACAGACTCCTCCGGACCCTAAACGGCGAACTTACCCCTTTTAGCCACCTTTTGGTGTCTAACGGGGCGCGGACAAACGCCGTTCTTAACGGGATCCTCCAGAGCCTTCCGCTATACGCCCTCCGCTAATGGCTCTCTAATTCAACACTCCAGCTACTGCAAAATAGAAAGAGTTGTGAGTTCACTTACCTTTCCCAGTGAGCGGAATTGAGGGTATACCCCTCAATTCCCTCACCCATTTCGCCACAAATAGACATCCTTTTACCACAATTATAAATTATATACTTCTATTAGTATGATTATGCGATAATTTTGCAGCCTGAATCAAACAAGAATCTGTTTGAGTTTGTTCCATAAAGAAGATTGTGGTCTATTTTTTCCTCTGTTCTTACCGTTTTGAGGAAATAATGGAGGTCCATATTGACTGAGGAACGATAAGAACAGAGGAGAAAAGAGGACTTAAGATATTTATGGAAACAAACTTAAATAGATTCTAACATGTGGCGTAAATTCTGCGGATGGATATTGAAAGTATGGGGATGGGAAACAAGCCCCTTCATGCCCCCTGAACCCAAGTGCATACTTCTGGGCGTGCCTCACACGTCAATGCTGGACTTCGTCGTGGCGTACCTGTTCTACGTATCCATCGGCGGCAAAACCTTCTGCATGGTCAAGAGCAGCCTCTTCTTTCCGCCTCTGAGCTGGATACTTAGAGCCATCGGAGGCATACCCGTAGACCGCAAGCATCCCGGCGCAGTGGTAAGATCGGTCCTCAAGGAGATGGAAAAGAAGGAGCTGATGCACCTGGCAATCGCCCCCGAGGGCACACGCAAGCCCGTATCACGTTGGAAAACCGGTTACCATTTCATTGCCAAAGCCACAAACATCCCCGTTTACCTGTGCTACTTTGACTGGGGCCGTAAAAAAGTAGCAGTAGACCAGAAGTTCGAGTTGACCGACGATGCCAACGCCGATACCCGCCGCATCCAGGAGATATATGAAAGCATGAACTTAAAAGGACGACATCCTGAAAAATACATCACAAAATGAGACACAGATTCACAACACTTGCCCAAGTACTAGACTACTCTGCCGCAGTCAACGGCAGCCGCATGGTATCGGATTACGTCGATGGCGGATGCCGATACACATTCACGCAGTTCAAAGACAAGTGCGACCAGCTTTCAGGCACGCTGTCAACCTTCGGAATCAATGCCGATGACAAGATTGCCATCCTGTCCGAGAACATGCCAAACTGGGCCGTAGCCTTCTTTTCCATAACCGCTTACGGCCGAATAGCAGTCCCCATGCTGCCTGAACTTTCGCCTAATGAAGTTGAGAACATACTCACTCACTCCGACGCCAAGGCCATATTCGTGTCGCAGAAACAGCTACCCAAAATCAGCCAGGAGACATTCCAGAAGCTACATTTGGTCATAGACATAAGCACTTTTGATTTCATCAAGGCCGAGGATGACCGCTACACTTGCGATGGCCGCGGCAAGATGCCCGAACCTATGGACATAGCCGCCATCATATACACATCGGGCACAACAGGCAACGCCAAAGGCGTCATGCTCAGCCACCGCAACTTCTGCCACAACATACTCACAGCCTGGCACGCGCACAAGGTACACCGCCGCAAAGACGTATTCCTTTCCATCCTGCCCCTGGCTCACACCTATGAGATGAGCATCGGCATGCTCTATCCGTTCAGCACCGGTTGCCCTGTCTATTACATCCAGAAGCCCCCTACACCAACAATTCTGGCCGATGCCCTGAAACGCATCCGCCCCACAACCATACTGTCCGTTCCACTGATAATTGAAAAAGTAATACGCGGCAAGATATTCCCCACAATAGCCTCCAGCAAGTATCTGCGCTATTTGAAGAAGCATTTCCCGCGCATACTTTACTTCCTGGTAGGCAAGAAAGTCAAGCAGCAGTTCGGTGGCCGAGTACGTTTCTTTGGTATAGGTGGTTCCAAGCTTGACGTTGAGGTTGAGCAGTTCCTGCGCAACATTAAGTTCCCGTACGCAATAGGTTACGGACTTACCGAAACCGCCCCGCTAATATGTGACGCAGGCCCCAAACGTACCCATCTGGGCAGCACCGGCACATCATCATTCCAGGTTCAAGTCCGCTTGGCCGATGTCAATCCCGAGACCGGTCAAGGCGAGCTCCAGGTAAAGGGCCCCAACGTGATGATAGGCTATTACAAAGATTACGCCCGCACACGTCAGGTAATGACCGATGACGGCTGGATGCGCACAGGCGATATAGCCAGCACCGATAAGAAAGGCCGATACTACATCCATGGCCGCTCCGGAAACGTAATCATAGGCGCATCGGGTGAGAACATCTACCCTGAGGAGATCGAGAGCGTCATCAATAACATATCAGACGTAAACGAATCAATCGTAATAAACCGTTCAGGACAGCTTGTAGCGCTAGTTCAGTTCAATGACGGCGTGATAGACTGGAACCTTGAAGGTCAGGAAAAGTTTTTGGAGAATCTGGAACGTCGCAAAAAAGAGGTCATTGAGTTTGTAAACTCCAAAGTAAGCCAATTCCTCAAGATCAAGGACGTGGAGGTAATGAAAGAACCCTTCAGCAAGACCGCCACGCATAAGATACGCCGGTTCCTCTACCAGGACAAAAACAAAAAATGATACAATTGGGGTCAGACCCCAATTGTATCATTTTTACGCAGAAACAACATTTGAGTATGAAAAAGATAATAAATCCTTGGATAGGCACAGAAGGCTACAACTGCTTTGTCTGCTGCCCCACCAACCCCATCGGACTACATCTGGAGTTCTGGGAAGACGGTGACTATATAGTAACAAAGTTCCATCCCACACACGATTACGAGAGTTGGCAGAACACGCTGCACGGAGGCATACAGGCGCTTCTCATAGATGAGACAGCCGGTTGGGTGGTATGCCGCAAGCTACAGACCAACGGCGTAACCTCAAAGATGAACATGGAGTATCTCAAGCCCGTCAGCACCCTTCTGGACGAGATATCCGTGCGCGCCCACATAACCAAGATGATGCGTAACGTAGCCTTCATCGAGGCCGAACTCATGGATGCCGATAACACCGTACTCACCCATGCGGAGCTCATCTACTTCTGCACCCCCAAATTCAAACTGGACGAAAAAGCCTTCCCCTCCACCGGCTGCAAAGTTGAGGGAGAATAGCAAAAATAGTACAAAAGGGGTCTGTCCCCTTTTTGTACTATTTTTGCCAGCTGAAGCGGACGCGAGCCAGTTCACGGCCGTCTTCGGCCTTTATGCTGTGCAGTGAATCATCGCCATCCATCTGGGTGGAGACAAATATCTTCTCGCCAAACAGCCCCTCTTTCTTGAAGTTTATCTCCAGGCGGGCAGGCTCATGCTCCAAACGGTACTCCGGAACCAGGCTCTCGCTGGCCCACAGAGGATATATTGCGTTGTTTACGTGATTATTGCGGTCTATATCGTCATAACGCACCAGGAATCGCTCAGCATAGTCCTCACGCTCCACGGCAGGCAGTTTTGGGAACCGGCCTTCAGAAATAACCTTCTCATGAATAGGCTCATACTCCGGCAGCCACTCCTTGAGATGCACCGGGCGACGTGACGCGAAATCAATCACAATCCACTGGCTGCAGGCACGGATGATACGCTCTCCGTCAGCACTCCACACCTCAAATTCACGCTCCGTATATAGGGCCGATGTATCCGATGGCCAACTCTTCAAGGTAATCTCCTCCTGCAGATGCGGCATGCGGTCTATCTCCACGTTCATGGCAATAAGCACCCAGGCTTTGCCAACGGTGCGCAGGTAATCATAGCCTATACCTATCTCATTGGCACTGTCATCGGCAATATCCTGAAAGAGATTAAGCAGCGTGAGCAGACGCAATGTATCCTTGCGGTCACATTCAAAACTCTTTACCACATAAGTATGAACCTGTTTCCTTATTGCCATTGTTACCGATTTGTTAGTTCGTGGCGCGAAATTAACTAAAACCTACCAAATACGAACCCCGCTCCATATTTAAAAAATGAAGCGGGATTAATATCAGTTGTACCGTATCAGTTCTTTGAAACCATGTTCTTGAAAGCCTCGCCGAATATCAGGTAGCTGCAGTTTCCGGCAATGGTGCCCTCGTTCTGACCCCACAGGAACGGCCAATCATCAAAGTTCTCAAAGTGGTCAGGACGGCGGAACAGCAAGCCGGGAGCCACGTTTCCGGGTATGAACGAGAAATCGGCGCGGTTGTTGCCGTAGAACACCTGCTTGGGACGGGCTGCACCAACGGCTGCCACAAGTGAGTAGTTATGGTACGGATGGCATCCGAACATGAAAGCGGCGGCATTATAGGCGTACTTCTTGTCTATGATGTCCGGGAAATAGATGGCGGCAAACGCTGCGGTGGTTCCGTATGTGACCACGGCACCGCTGCCGGCCCAGTTACCCTCACCTATCGGCACCCCGTAAGGATTGTTATTGGAAACCTGCTCCAGATAATCCTTGTACTTCTCTGCATACGGGCGCAGACGCTCCTTGTACGATGCATCCATATAAGGAATAGCATCCATAGCAGTACGTATGCTGTTATTCACATTACGGTCCAGAGCAGGCCATATCTGCTCATTGAACTGGTCGATGTATGATTTCTCACCCGTTGCAATATAGAGTTGCAGATTCGTTGCCATGTTACCGTTACCGGCACGGTTAGAGTTCTGGTTCTGGAAGCCCTGACCTCCCTGACCATTCTGTCCACCCTGTGGCCTCTGACCACCCTGTGGAGCCTGAGGTCTCTGAGCGTTCTGTCCACCTTGAGCACCCTGAGGTCTCTGACCTCCCTGGAAGCCCTGACCATTCTGACCACCCATGCGCCCCATGCCTCCTGCTCCGCGTTGGCTCATAAGCTTTGTAGCCTCCTCCTGAAGCCGTTTGGACTGTTTGAGACAGCGGTCTGCCAATTCATTATTGTAGCCCCTGAGTACACGGCTTGCTGCAGCAAACATATTGGCGGCGTTCATATCACTGTTCAGGTTACGGTTGGTGAATGCCCACATGTCATCGGGGGTACCGCTGCGCTTGCCGTCGGCTGATTTTACGTACTTGGGCAGGCTGGGATCATAGTGCAGACCGTCTGTGATGGCTGCGGCATCACCCAGGTGATGGTAGTTGTCAAGCACTGAGTTGGAGAGTGTCTGTGACATGAAGCCAATGTTCTCGGCCTGAGCAAGCAGGTTCAGTACGCCGTGCTCAATGTACTGCAGCAGGTCAGGCTTGCCGTCCGGACGGTGCAGGTCCACATAACGCTGTTCCTCACTTACAAATGTCTCGTCACGCTTGTTGCCGAACAGTTCCCATGCCGATACAAGGCTCTGTACCACACTGATGTTTGAACCGGTCTCGATGTCAAAGTCACCGGCATCAAAGTAACCGCCCACGTTCAGGCCCGGAATAAGCTCGTAGGGTTTGTACTTGGTATTGGTGTTGGCACCCTGTGAGTGCAGGTCAAAATGGTCACTCTGCGGAGCCTGAAGATAACCCTCCTTGAACGGCTCGCCATGCCATATCCTGTAACCTTCATTCACAGTCATGTGGTTCATGTGGATGGGAATCCAGACATCGCTGGTGGCATCGGTAATCCAGTTATAGACAGAATTGTCAATGATGAAGTTGCCGGTCTTGAAGTCACCGTACTGTATGAAATATACGCCCGGCTCCTTAACCTCACTGAAATCAAACTTCACGTAGTTGTATTTGTAATACTCGCCCCATACGGCAGTCTTGCCCTTGTAGGCCAGCTTCTCGCTGCCGTCATCGGCAATCCTGTAGATTGATGCAGTGGCAAGCGGCTTGTCTTTCTTGTCAAGCTCTATCACGGCAACCTTGGGCTGTGAAGGCACGTAACCCACCTGTGAGAAACCTATGTTGGGCTCTCTTATCCAACCCGGAATTGCATGGGGTTCAACGGTCCATGTAACCACCTTACCGGTCTTGCCTGCGGGCAGGACGCTGCGCAGCACATACCAGCCGTTCTGGGCCAGCATACGGCCATCATAGAGCTCCAGCATGGAGTCATCCGATGTAATCTTTATCATGCGCTCGGGGTCATCGGGAGCCATGAGGATTGAGTGACCGGTCTCCAGGGGAAGCGGATCGACAAATTCTCCAGTACCACGGTCATCGTAAGTACGGAAACCCTTGAACTGACGGGGTTTCTCGTCATTTGACACGGCCTGAGTCTGGCTTACGGCATAGCGCGGGAAACGGTTGGGACGTCCATCCATGATGTAAGCCTTGTTCCAGTACTGTGAAGGCAGGAACTCCAGGTTGAATCCGGCTTTTCCGGCCAGGAACTCCGGCACGGGCTTATCCAGATATACCGCAATCTCTACGGCCTTGCCCTTTGCAGTCACAACCACACGTGAGTCAAAGTCATAGTCGGCATAGCGCATGGCTACCTCGATTGAGTTGTTGATTGAATCCACGGTGCGCCTGGGTGATGCGGGCACCAGATCCCACTGCTCGGGAGTCTTGCTCAGACGTACGGCACCACCCTGCACGGTACGTACTCCGTGATGGATGATCTCTATGCCGGAATTCTTCTCATCGTTGAATCCGCCGGAGAATGTGTTGCTGAACACCAGGACATTCACGCCCTGTGTCTCAAAATACTCCTTGTCATTCAACTTCAGGGGGGGCGCCTGTTCAGGAGCCTTGTCACAAGCGGCTACAATAATAGCCGCACAAAGCATTAGGAATGATTTCTTCATAAGTTTAGTAATTGTTTCGTGTATCTGATTTACAAATATATTGAATGACTTGCAGATAAAAAACAACTTGGCTTATTTTTTATCAAAACTGCAGTCAGTTCAATATATGAACTTGAGCTCGTCCAAGTAAAGCGTTGAGCCTTCGCCACCTGTAAAGTAGTCACCAAGCGCGCTTGACGATGCCACAATCACCACATATTTCGGGGTACGGTTATTCCTGTATTCTATGTTTATGGTGAATTTCTCATAATCATCCATGGTATGATTGTAACCTGACCTGCCATAACCTATAATGTGCGGATCATTGTCTATGTCCAGGAATGTGTCCGTGGCCGGGTCAACAATGAACTGGCTGTCCCAGTCGGCAAGTACCACATACACATGTGCGCTGTCAGTCTTGCCCAGCCAGCTGTCGTATGGTGCCTTGGCCACGTCAATGGTCATCGGTTTGTAGCAGGCATATCCCTCAAGAGCCTTGGGTTTCAGGTTGAAAGGCAAGCCCCAGTTAAGCGTAGCGGATAACTTGGAGAGATTTATGTTACCCATCTGTCCGGTGAACATGCAGCCAGCCGCCATCTTCTTAGTAATCAAGGCATTGATTTGATGAGTCTGAAGTTTTACTGCATGTTTTCCATTACCCTGTACGGCCAGGAACTTATCCTCCGAAACACATGTCAGCTTACCGAACATGGCCGTTGATGCATTGGCCGAAGCCCAGACGTTCTTCTGTGCCGCTGTTGCATTGGGGCCGTAACACACGTCATTGCTGCCGTTCTTGCTCCACAGGTCAAAATTCATGTTATAGAGCTGGTTGTCATCGGTAAGAACGGATGACTGCTCCTGCACGCCATTTGACTCTTCACGAGTGTATGGAACCAGATCGTTCTTCCATTCGCTGCATGACACAACAATCAATACAGCAATTATTATCGGATAATACTTCTTCATAATTCAGAAATGAAATACCATTCCCATCCTGAGTCCTAAAAGACTTGGCTTGAAATGTACGAATGAATGATTCAAAGTGCCGTCACCGCCTTCAGTGGAGTCCTGTTTCTGCCATTGGCAGCCTCCCTCCACCAGCGGGAGCTGAACCTCGAAAGATATGTTGTCGGTTGCAAAGACACTGATTCCGGGATAAAGCCCTACAGAAGCGCTCCAAATATCGCTGTAACTGCCCTCCTTGCCTTTTTCGGTCACTCTGTAGCTCTTGTTGTAGCCCGTACTGCCGGACAGCCTTCCCTCAAAGAAAAGCGCCAGTATCCTGCCGTCAAACAGAGGCAGGTATCCCCTGCATGTCAGGGCACCGTTTACGGTCTGTCTGGAAATATTCCTGTCAGGCAGTTCAATGGTGGCTATCAGGGTACTGTCAAATGATACTCTGGTATCGGTATAACCTATTCTTAACCCTACAGACATATTATCCTTTATGAACCATGCTCCCGATGCCGACACGTCACCTAAAGTAACGTTCCCTTCAAGTTCCTTTATCATACCCAGCAGGTCATAGCCGTTCTCACCGTCGGCCTTCCATGAATCATATCCGAACGACAGCCCCACTGACCTTGTACCTTTCTCAATATAAACTGCCTGCCGGTTTGCCATGCCGCGTTTCTGTGCACTTACACAGCAGCATGCCGCCGCCATCAGCATTGTCATTACAATTCTTGGCTTCATATCTGTGTTTATAGAATTTCAGAGAAATAATGCTTCCGCAGAGGCTTGTGTACAGGATTACCTGTCAATGTAACGGTCTCTTCAAGTCTTATGTCTGCCGATGAGGCTCCCACCTTGACCAGGAACTTGCCCGGGGCAATGTTCCACCTGCGCTGTCCGTCATTGCTATAATAGCCTAACTGCTCGGTGTAGAGCTTTACCTGCACCGTCCTGCTCTCACCCGGTTGCAGTGAAACACGTGCAAATCCCTGCAACTGTATGGGACGTATATTCTGGCCGTCAGTTGTGGGTGACAGATATATCTGTGCCACCTCATCGGCAGCAACGCTTCCGGTATTCTTCACCGTGAAAGAAACGTTGAATGACTCATCGGTTGTAAGGGCATCGTCCACCTTCATGTTGCCGTATTCAAATGTGGTATAGCTCAAGCCGTAACCAAACGGCCACTGTACGCGCGGATCCTTATTGACGGAACGGTTGTAGCAAATGGGCTCATAGACCTCTGTATTGGGATAACTCACTGAAAGCTTGGCCGATGGCGATACGTTGCCGTACAAAATGTCCGCCAAGGCATGACCGCCCTCCTCGCCCGGATACCAGGCCTGGATAACTGCGGCGCATCGTTCTGCCAACCCAGACACCACCTGTGCCCTGCCGCCGAACATAACCAGCACCACGGGCTTACCTGTCTTGATGAGCTCCTCCACATACTGCTCCTGCCTGCCAGGCAGACGCAGTCCCATGCGGTCACGGTTCTCACCGCACAGCATCACGTTCTCACCCATGGCAGCTACTATTACATCAGCCTGACGGGCCATGCGGAGTGCCTCATCCTTATCGGCAACCTCGCCCGATTGTACCATGCGGTGAAGAATATACCAATCCCAGGCGCGTTCATCACCGTCTTCGCGATATTTTGTCTCAAGTTCCTCGGTCCAGTCACAGCCGCGGGAATACATTATGTTCATTCCATAGGGCTTGCGGTTATTCATACCCTCCAGCAGTTTCACTATGTGAGGCTGGTCCTGATCGGCAATATCTTCCACCCTCTTCCAGAAATATGACATGGCGGGATAGGTATAGTCACCGCACATGGCCCAGATGGAGTTGGCATTGGGGCCGGTCACCAGTATGTTCTTTACGTCCTTGAGCGGCAGCACGCCGTTGTTCTCAAGCAGCACTACCGACTGTGAAGCAATATCGTACGCAGCCCTGCGCTCCTCGGGCGTATCCAGTACGATCTTCTCCTTGCTGTACAGGTACGGATTCTCATCAAACAGTCCGGAACGTATTTTCTGGCGCAGCACATCCTTTACGGCACGTTCAAACGCTTCAGATTTGGCCAGGCCTTTGTCAAGAGCCTCCTGCAGGTTACGGTAATCACTACCTTCGGGAAAATCAACGTCATTGCCATTGTTGATTGCCTCGGCAGCCTTTGCGGCAGAACTGCTCAAACCGGGTATCTGCCCGATGGCCGTATAGTCACTTACAACCATGCCGTCAAAACCAACATAATCACGCAGTATGTCAAGCAGTATCTCACCGTTGGCCACGCAGTTGGTACCATGTACCGCATGGTAGCCCGGCATGACTGTCCTGCCGCCAGCCAGACGTATTATGGTTTCATGCGGCAGCAGTATCTCCTCCATCAGCTCCTTCTCATCGGCATCACCGCCGCCTCCATAGCCTAAATAGTGCTTGGAGCAGGCACCCACGCCTTTCTTAAGGTCCCCCTGCTGAAGGCCACGTACAAATGCCGTACCCATAACGGCGCTCAGATAACCGTCCTCACCGTAAGACTCCTCCAGGCGGTTGAAACTGGGCGTGCGGCACACGTCAACCATCGGTGACAGGGCCAGTATGCCACCCATCTTGCGCATCAGCCTGCCAGTCTGGATGGTCTTGAGTTCAGCAAGTTCAGGATTGAATGAGCCGGCCTGCCCTATCTGCTGCGGATAGATTGTTGCACCCAATGTGTTTATACCGGAAAGTACCTCCTCGTGGAACAGAGCCGGAATACCGTTTGGCGTGTTATGCATCAGCCAATCCTGCAGTTGAGCCACCCGGTCACGCAGGTCATTGGGGTCACGCGGCTGCTGCAGGGCAAACTGTGAGAAATGCCCTATTCCATAGGGGATAAGCTTGCGGCACTGTGCCGTGTCCAGCTTTCCCTGATCATCAAAAAGCACATCCATATACATGCTGCGCAGCTGTGCAATACGCTCCTGCTGCGGCATATTATCGTAAAGGCTGTCAACCTTCCGCTCCAGATCACTCTTTTTGTTACAGTTTGTCATAAGCAATGCCATACTAATAATAACGGTCTTACTGAGCAAGACCAGCACATTTCTGTTAACCATGAAAAAAAGAATTGATAGTTAGCGGGTATAAAGGTATAAAAAAGGCACGTAAGACAGCCTTTTCAGTATCAGAAATAGAACCAGTGCCAGCAAAAGCTATCCTCACCCGGCCTGTACTCAAGTGTAGGAGTGGGAATCTTGATTGCGCTCAGCACTCTCAGTACATGCTTCAGGGTCTTGTTCTTGCACGGAATACGCGATATGTCTATGTCTGGCGCCAGGAACAGTCTGCGCTGACGGGCATCATTGGGCATATAAGCCAGCTGACCCGGTGCATACTCCCATCCGCGTCCCCAGTTACCGTCATCACCTACATGACCTGCAGGCTGATAATTGTTATACTCTCCGGTCATACCCTCGGCACCGTAACCGATAGCCCAGCCCAGCCATGACGGATAGCGGCTCCTGTCATTCATGAACAGCGATTTGACATCGCAAGCCAGCCATACGGTTATACCGCTATAGTCCTCGTAGAGGCGGTCCAGCCAATCCTTGCCCATGATGTAATCCCTCTCCATTGTAACAGGATTCTTCACATCATATTTGGAACATCCGGAATTGTGATAAGAATACTTCAAAGCTATACGCTGTTCATGCCAGAGAGCCTGCTGACCCATGAACAATCCTGTTCCCAGTATGTTGGCTCCCATATCACCCCATGAAAAACCCCAGTCGCTTGACAATGCATCAAAAATCTCAACCATTGTCATGATAGTGATACCTAAAGGAGCACCGTATAGAATGGAATGTTTCTCATCCAATCCGGTCATGGCAAGCGCCTCATATCCTATGTTGGCAAAATTGTAACAGGAATTGGCATGTCCCACCTTATCCATCTGAAGCCACTCGCCATTGTCATTGTAAAAATGGAATCCGCCGGTTTCCGACCCGGAATACCACGACACATAAAGTGATGTCATGATTCCCGTTATGATAAGTGCTTCTGTACCAAGAACTATGGCACCGCTCCTGTTCAGACCCGGGCCGGCATTGTCCTTTCCCGTACCGGAATAACCCGACAGGCTCATACTCCTGGCATCATTAACAAAAAAAGGATTAAGTTCTAAATTGAAATCGGATGAAGATAAACCTGGATTATAATTGAATGCTCTTGCCGGATTCACAAATAACAACACAACCAGCAATAAAGACACGTACCTTTTTACCATGCATTTACAATTTGGGCGCAAAAGTACAAAAAAAAGCGTGTAACAGATATATTATCTACATGAAATCAAACGACAATTGTCCGTCACCCAGCAGGTTGAATGACATGCGGTGATACGGCGTCGTGCCGTACTGTTTTATGGCCGCCCTATGCTTGGCAGTCGGGTAACCCTTGTTCTCCCGCCAGTCATACTGCGGATATTCATCGGCTATGCGGTTCATAAAGTCGTCACGGTAGGTCTTGGCCAGGATTGATGCGGCAGCTATGGACATCATCTTGCCGTCGCCCTTTACAATGGTTGTATGCGGTATGCCCGGATACGGGATGAAACGGTTACCGTCTATGAGCAGATGCTCCGGTCTGACCTTAAGCTGGTCTATAGCCCTGTGCATGGCCGTGAACGATGCCTTTAGTATGTTTATCCTGTCAATCTCAACATTGTCAACAATACCCACTGCCCAGGCCACTGCCTCCTGCTCAATTATGGGGCGCAGTTCATAGCGCTGTTTCTCCGTAAGCTGCTTGGAGTCATTAAGCAGCGGATTGCTGAAACCCGGCGGCAATATCACCGCAGCAGCATACACAGGCCCTGCCAGACAGCCGCGTCCGGCCTCATCGCAGCCGGCCTCCACCCTGCCCTCCACCAGATACGGCATCAACGGATTGTGTTTCATAACAGACTGCAAATTTAAAAAAAAGCCGCCACCTCAATGAGATGACGGCAATCTTTTGGCAAGACCTTTAATTGGCCGATATTGTCACATCTGCGGCCGCCCAGGGTGAAACAACTGTACAATGTCCGTATTTTTTACTTCACCAAATAAAGGTGTCTATAGCGCTCTGCCTTGCGCGAAATTGTTTCCTAGGCAGGAAAAAATTTTTCCCTAGGCAGGAAAAAAATGCGCGCAAGCCAGAGGCATATATACGATACCGGTATGATGTAAGGATCTTTTAAGCACTATTCTTTCTTCAAGGCTTCGGCGGGATTGGTGCGGGCTGAGCGGATTACCTGCCAGATTACAGATATGAGAGCTATCATAACTGAAAGGATAACCGATACCACGAATATCCACCAATAGTTTTCCAGTTTCCAGATGAACTGCTCCAGATAGATTCCTGCTGCCCATACAGCTATAGGGATTCCTATCACGCAGGCTATGCCTACCAGAATCATGTATTCACGGATGCTACGCAAGGATTCAGAGCCTACTGTACCGCCAAAAACCTTCCTTATGGCTATTTCATTTGAATGGATGTCAGAGTAGTAGGTACTCATGGCAACAAGCCCTAAAAGAGCTATGAGGATGGAGAATTTCTATTCCCGAGTGCCGGTCTATTCCGGAACCTCCGATAACATAAAAGGAATTCTGTATATTAAGGAACTGCTTCCATATCTTGAGAAAGGCGATGGTTTCCGCTGGCAACTCTCAAACAGCGTTTCTGTTATTGCTCCGGCATCGACAGCAACCATGGGCTTACCGTTACGCAGGCTTGCCGCATGTATCTCACGTGCCAGCACGTCCTTACCGGTTCCGTTCTCTCCGGTTATGAGCACTGTGGCATCGGTAGGTGCAATCTTTTCAAGCTGATGCTTTATCTCAAGCATTCTTGGGGATTCACCCCAGTACATATCAGTATCGGTGTAGGCCGATGGCTTTGTAACCTTGCGGCTCTTGTCAAGGGCGGATTTGAGCACAGTAACAAGCTTGTCATTATCCCAAGGCTTGACAATGAAATCAAACGCACCGCGTTTCATGCCCTCTACGGCCAGCTGCACATCGGCGTATGCGGTAAACAGCACCACCTCAATATCAGGTGCCATGCGCTTTATCTCATTTATCCAGTACAGGCCTTCATTTCCGGTATTGATGTCTGTATTGAAGTTCATGTCAAGCAGTATGACATCGGGGCGGAACTGCCCAATAGAACTTACAATCTGATTAGGCGATGCCAGAGTCCTGACCGCCTCAAAATGCAGCGGCAGCAACATCTCCAGCGCCTTGCGTATTCCTGCGTTGTCATCAACAACCAGTACCTTTCCTTTCTTTTGTTTCATACCTGATTGCAAATTTAGAAAAAAAGAATGTCCACATACCTATGTTGAACAACTGTTCTTTTGCTTTTACTTTAAGTGCCATAATAGGCTTGCCGTCATTTTCCGATCCTTTTACTGCGCCCCCACGGGAGCGTTTTTTCTTTCCCGTGGGAGCGTAAATTTTCTCTCGTGGAAGCGCAAATTTCCGGTCCTGAATGACACAGGATTTTTACACATTCTGTCCCTTTACCCAGGTTGGGCATAGCGGGTGCAGCAGGTTTACTTATATCGTATCTCATTGAAATATTGCGCACTACCCCACTACAAGTTAAACTCCCTGTACTCATTAAGAACATCATAGATTCCGTCTTCAGACAGCACGCCACGCTTCAACCCGTCCGGAAGCAGGCCTTTCTCATCGGCCTTAAGGTCTTCAAACCATTCCGGGCTGCCGTAATATGCATCCAGCTCTATGGCCTGCGGGCCAAGCGCACGCAGTTGGTCCATAGCCATGTTTGCCTTATCCATAGCCTCACGCAGGCGGTTAAGGATACTCTCCATCTGCTCTATACGTTCTATCTGAGTCATATTGCCGGATTGTATGGTTATGATGCGGCAAATGTAATGAAAAAACGGACTCTTATTCAACTGCCCAAATGCATCTGCCATCATTAAAACCCACGGCTACGATATCAAGCATAGCTTTGTGTTCCATGCTGTTGCAGTGGGAGCATCCGGGCATATAGAACAGATAACCTTCAGTACAGGCCAGCACAAAACGGTCCATACGCTTATCGTAAGCCAGCCGTATAGGTTTCTTTTCCAGTTGCAAGGTCTGAGCGCCCTGGGTATAGGTAAGCGAACGCTCACTCCAGATATTGCCTGCTGCCGATGTAAACACAGCCGGCATACCGTCAGGATAAGTTCCGGCTATGAAGAAACTGTTGTCCGATGCACTTATTGAACAGAAACGGGTCTCATCATAATATGTGAAATATGTGCCGTTAAAATCCATAGACTTGAATGAATCAAAATCAACGGTACTAAGAATCACCCCGTTCTCCGTAAGAATCAAAGTGTTGTCTTTAGAGCAGGCAATCCCCACTACATAGTCCACTTTGTTCCTTATCTGGCTGCGGCACAGCACGCGACTCCTGCCGCCACGCTCCACACTCATCACCCTGCAGTCCGGGCTTACAACCAGCACCCGGTCGTCACGTACATCAATTCCGGCTATCTGCATCCTTAGTTTCAGGCTGTCAGTGGCATTGCCTTCTGTATCGGTCCAGATAAGCATACCGTTGTCACGGGACATCACAAACCCGTCCTGGAAAGGTTTAATGTCAACCGTAACCGGTGTAATAGCAAAAGAACCGGAGACCATCCCCAACCACATAACCATTGCGGTCAGGAACAGTCTCCAATTGTTTAAGCCCTCCAGATGATTCACCTTATCTGTTCTTTATCCTGAACCAGTCAAAGCAAGCTTTGAAAGGAGCAGCCTGTTGCTGTGCAGGGGCTGCTGCAGGAGCCGCGCCGGGACGCATTCCGCGCATATTCTGAACTCCCTGGCATGCTATCATACCGGCCTGGATATCCTTAAGGGCCACGTCTGCCTGACCGGCCTGTATCCAGTTCTTTCCGTTCACTGAATAGAGTGCCGTATAAACGCTGCCGTCTTTCTCCAGTTTTAGATAGACTGTATTGTCCTTAACACCAGCCTCAGCCAGATTGACGCTAAGAGTGCTCTTGGATGCTCCGTTCTCTTCAACGTACAGTTGCAGGCTGCCTGCAGCCGGTGCTGTCCCTTGCTGCTGTCCGCCACGGCGCATTGCGGCACCGGTATATACAAACTTGACAAAGTGTGAATCATCCTGATATGCCACCAGACCGGCATTCTGCGCACCTGTGGGCAATGCGCTCGTCTGCAGTTTGGTCTCTATGGTCCAGTCGCTGTTGGCGCTCTGAAGCACCAGATTAGCACCATTGTCTGACGCAGCGGTAATATCGCCGGCTGCAGCTGTAATCTCCAGCACGCCATCGGCCACCAGCAGATTGTCGTCATTAGGACGTATCACATCCCAGTGACGGCCCAGGGTATTGTTCTTGAACTCATCGCTCACACCCTTGATGCCAAAGTTCACATAATAGGTCTGTGCATCGCCGGTAACAGGCTCCGATACCTTTACAACGGCTGTGCCGGGCACTGTGGGAGCCTGCTCTACATCCACCTTAAGCTGCTGAGACCGCGCTGTAGCGCTTACCTGGCTTGACATCTTACCCAGCACGCTGTACTGCTTGCGTCCAGCCTTAAGCAATGACTTGCCGGCATTGCTTAATGTAGCCAGCGACAGGTCTGCATTGACCTTTATGGAATAGGTGTCGCTCACGGTCTTGCCGTTATAGGTAACATTCACGGTCACCGATGCGATACCGGGACCCACAGCGGTAAGTTTACCCGATGCATCCACGGTTGCCACGGCTGTATTGCTGCTCACATATTTTACCGTAGCCTTGTCCAGCCCTATGAACGAATCATCGGTAAGGCAGGCTGTTGTCACGGTCTGGGCAGTATGGCCAATCTCCAATACCGATACACGGCAGTCAGCCACCACAGTCTTAAGCTGCGGAGTGAACCTTCCGTTCATGTTTGCGGTAACGCGTCCGCGGATATCCTGCGATGAAGAACCAATCTCAAACACATATCGTCCTGAATCATATGTAATACGGTCATTCTGCAGATCCCAGAACCAGAGGTCGGCGCAGTCAATCTCAATCTCCACCCTGCGAGTCTGGCCGCGTGGGATGGTCACGCGCTTGAATCCCTTCAGTCTCTTTATGGGACGCTGAAGTGATGCAGGGCTGTCAGGGGTGGTCATGTATATCTGGACCACCTCATCGCCGTCAAAATCTCCTGTATTCTTTACGTTTACACTGATGGTAATCTTGTCATTAGAAGTAATTGAACTCTTGCTGATGGTAAAGTCTGAGTACTCAAAAGTGGTATAGCTCAGTCCGTAACCGAACTCATAGGAAACAGGCTTGGTAAAATACCACAGCGTACGTCCGGGCTTGCCGTTCCCTGCACGCAGAGTATAATCGGTAATGGGCGGCAGGTCTTTGACAGACTTGTACCATGTGGCGTTCAGCTTGCCACCGGGGGTAACATCACCAAACAGGACCATAGGAATGGCAGCGCCCTGTGCCTGGCCGTTGTAACCGGTCCACAGGATACCCGGAATATTCTCCAGATTCTTGAAGTCCTCAACCTCAACGCAGCCCAGAGTCTGCATCACAACCACGGTGTTCTTGTTCTCCTTGGCCACAGCCTGTATCAGCTTGACCTGGTTGCCCGGCAGGTTCAGGGTAAGACGGTCAGCCTCCTCGGTAGCCGTATTCTCATCGGTTCCCACAAAGACAATAGCCACGTCACTCTTGCGGGCTGCAGCCAGTACATCCTCCGGAATCTCATCATCCTCAGGAGCCTTATAGACCAAATACAATGTCTGAGGGCCGTTGTAGCCCAGTTTGTTCACCTTGGCCTCCATTGGTGTGCTGGCACCGTAAACGCCACCTACCCTCTTGCCCGATGCACGTGTAGCCTCGATGGTGCTTATCAGGTTACCTTCGGGTGAACCCACATGCACCTCTATTATACCGCCTTCGGTGGGAATGTTTGCGCCTATGGTAATCTTTTCTACGTTAATCAGGTCAATGTTCTCATATGCTGTCCATGAACCGTCATCAATAGAACGCACCTGCTCCTCGGTTCCCATACCTGAACCCACTGTGATGCCCTGAGATGACGAGCTGTACTGTGTAGCGTCGTGGCGGCTGGTGGCGCCGTCAGATTTCTCAAGCTCAAACCATGCCACATAAAGCAGGTTACTCTTGCTCTTGGTGCTCCCGCCCGATGCCAGGGTCACATCAATGTCCAGCCCCTTGTCGGCAATGTACTTGCTGATACCAGCGTACGGAGTAGTACGGCTTGACTGCTCGGGACGACCGGAGTACGGTCCCAACTCTACGCGGTCAGCCTGCGGGCCTATCAGCGCGATGCTCTTGATTCCATCAAGTCTGATAGGCAGAGCCTTGGCCTCTGTACCTACAACCTTGTCATTCTTGAGCAGAACCGGAGTACGTGTAGCAACCTCCAGTGCAATAGCCTGGCTGCGCTCTGAATTCACTGTGCTGGGCGGGAAGTTGGTATAAGGAACCTTCATAAGGGGATCAAACTCACCGGTACGCATACGCACGGTGAACATGTTCACCAGCGCACGGTCCATATCGGCCTCAGTGATAAGCCCCTTCTCCAGTGCGCTCAAGGCATAACGCTGATACACGCTTCCGCAGTCAGAATCGACGCCGGCCTTCAGACCTGCGGCGGTAGCCTCTTCGGCGGTCTCAACATAGTAGTGGCCGGTGTATATATCCTCAATGGCGGCGCAGTCACCTGTCACATAACCCTTCATGCCATATGTGCGACGGGCAATGCTATCCAGATAAAGCACGCTGGCCGATGTGGGTACATGGTTCACGGCATTGTATGATGACATGATAGATGGCAGGTTGTCCTTCTCTATCAGCTCCTTGTACGGATACAGGTAGAACTCGCGCATGTCGCGGCTGTCCATGTTTGAACTGCCCACATGACGGTCAAACTCACTGTTGTTGGCAAAATAGTGCTTGGCGCACGGCACTGCCTTGATGTAGTTGGGGTCACTGCCCATCATGCCGCGCACAAATCCGCTGCTCATAACGGCAGCCAGGAAAGGATCCTCGCCGTAGCTTTCGCCGGTACGTCCCCAGCGGGGGTCGCGAATGGGTTCTACAACCGGGCTCCAGAAGGTAAGGCCCTTGGTGCCGGTCTGGAAAATGGCACGGGCCTCATCGGCTATGACCGATGCCTCCAGTTCCAGCAGTTCAGGATCCCATGTTGAACCTAAGGCCACGCTGCCTGGGAAAGATGTAGGACCCTGCAGCCCCACCGATGCGTTGGCACCTGACAGCACGCCGTGCAGAGCCTCGCTCCATACATTATACTGCTTAATGCCCAAGCGAGGCACGGCAGCCATATTGTTGCCCAAAAGGGCCTGTTTCTCCTCAAGTGTAAGACGTGACACCAGGTCAACCGCTCTCTCCCTGAATGAATAGTTGGTGTTCTTATAGACAGGAACACTCTCCTGTGCAACCAAAGGGTTAACAGATCCCAGAATGGCTGCAAAAACAATCAGTAATGACTTTCTCATATTTAAGGTTATTTTATCGTGACTTCTGCCTTGGCCACCACATTACCGGCATCATGTGCCAGCAGCAGCTCTATCTTTCCGGGCTCAAGCACCCAGTCATGCTTGGTCTCATCCCAGTACTTGAGCCAACTGACAGGTATTTCCTGTGTCGTTATCACTGACATGCCGGGAACAAGATACAGTTTTTCAAAAGCCTTGAGCTCCTTGTAGGGCCATTCAACCTTTGCATCCACACGGTGAACATAAACCTGCGGAACGTCATATTGGTTGTACTTGCCCACATTCTTTACCGTAAACTGAACCTGGATATCCTGACCGTCACGGTACTGGCTGTCAAGGACCTTGAAGTCTGAATACTCAATCTCAGAGTATCCCAGACCATATCCGAACGGATACATGACAGGCTTGTTCTTGGTATCGAACCAACGGTAACCTACCAGCAGGTCCTCACTGTAAAGTGCAGTACCGCGTCCGGTTGCGCCCTTAAGCATTTCCTCGGCCTTGCTGTCCTCCTGAACCAGCGATACAAACACATCCTGGTTGATTGGAGCATCGGTCTGCGGGAAACTGCCCGTAGCGTATGCGGGACTGTCCTCAAGCTTGATGGGATATGAGAACGGCAGACGTCCGCTGGGTGAAATCTTACCCGTCAGTATGTCTGCCAGGGCATTACCGCCCTCGGTACCGTTAAACCATGATTGAACTATTGCCGGGCAGCAAGCCTGTACGCGGTTCAGATCAACCGGAGCGCCCGCAACAGCAATGAACACCACATTGGGGTTCACTTTTGCTACAGCCTCCAGGACATTTTCCTGGTCATACGGCAGGTCCATGCTGCGGCGGTCACTGCCCTCGGTCTCGTGTGAACGGTTGTCACCGCCTATAAACAGCACCAGGTCTGCATCCTTGGCCACCTTTACAGCCTCATCCTGAAGCTTCTGTGCGGTATTATCCGGCTTGGAAGCAGCAGCAGGACTAGTAGCAGCCGGAGCCCCGCCACGACGGCCAAAACCGCCAAAACCGCCGCCAAAACCGCCGAATCCCCCGCGTGCCTGCTGTGAGGTATAGCCCTGCGCATAAACAATCTTAGCTTTATCACCAATGCGGTTACGCAAACCTGCAATAGGAGTAATCTCATACAAAGCCTTTACGCCTGCACCCACGCCGCCTGTAGCCATGATCTTATCGGCATTGTCACCTATAACGGCAATGGTCTTGACCTTGTTCAGGTCTATAGGCAGCAGGCCACCCTCATTCTTAAGCAGCACAATTGACTGTGTGGCAACCTCATATGCAATCTGAGCCTGCTCAGGCTTGGCTGTCATCTCCTTGTTAGCCTTATCCTCCGGAACAGGATCAATGACCATACGCACGCGCAGAATCTCACGCACACGCTCATCAATCACGCTCTCAGCCACAGCACCGCTCTTGACAGAATCCATCAGAGCCGGTCCTAGATACTGGGAGTTAGGCATCTCAACGTTCAGACCGGCCTTGATTGAACCTACTGTGCTGTGAGTACCGCCCCAGTCCGATATAACCATACCCTTGAATCCCCAGTCCTTACGCAGTATCTGGTTCAGCAGCTCGTCATTCTCGGCACACCAGTATCCGTTTATCTTGTTGTAGGCCGACATCACACCGTATGCGTTACCGTCAACCACAGCAGCCTCAAACGGCACCAGATATATCTCACGCATTGCGCGCGGGCTTACAATCACATTCACGCTGCCGCGGTTTGTCTCCTGGTTGTTCAGGGCAAAATGCTTTATGCAGACTGCCACACCGTTATCCTGCACACCCAATGTATAACCCACTGACAGCTGAGCGCTCAGATATGGATCCTCACTCAGATACTCGTATGTACGTCCGCCTGTAGGAATACGCTGAATGTTTATGGCAGGACCCAGAATCATATCCTTACCGCGCAGACGCGCCTCACGGGCCATACCAGTACCGTATTTATATGCCATCTCGGTACTCCATGTTGCAGCCAGGGCCGATCCTGTGGGGAAAAACGTTGCGGAGTCAGTTGTCATATGGATGGAGTTCCATGAATGAGGCTCCATCTCCTCGCGGATACCAAAGGGACCGTCGGCATATACCATATCGGCAATACCCTGACTTGGAACACCCTCGGATGTGAACATATGCTTTCCGTGAAGCATAGCAACCTTCTCCTCTAGCGTCATCCCCTTAATAATCTGGGTTATCTTCTTCTCATTCTGCATCAGAGGGTCATCATAACCCTTGACGTCACGTGACAGAGTCACATCACCCTTACAGCCACATACAGACAATCCCGCTACAAGCAGGACAGCCTTAAACAGATTGTTTCTCATTTTAATTCAGGACAATTAAGTTGTTTATATTCAGTTAGTAATAATTCTCAATAGCCGGTAGCTCTGCTCCACTCGGTCTTTCTGTAATCATCATTAAGCGAGGTATCACCCTGATTCATACCCTTATCATATTTGCTTAACGGAACATAGACGCTCAGCCCGCAGTATTTGTCCACCTTGATCTCCTCATAATCTCCGTGAAAGATATATGGTGTTGAAATCTTGAACGATACGCATCTGTCCAGCTGGTACCTGAACTCATCATATGAATCCTTGTCTGTAGCCAGTTTATCCACCACATCCAGCAAATCAAAGAACACATGATTCCTGAATCTGTCAAACACCTGAATTTCATTGATATCCATATACGGAATGGTATCTTTTCTTTCCGCAATGATCTTACTGAAACAGGATGCCAGGCTATCCAGCCCTTCAGTCCTCACCAGCGATATTCCGGCCATCTGCTGCCAGTCAGAGAAACCGTTATAATATGAATGGAACTCCCTGCATACTTTCATAAGGTTTCCCTCCAGCAGGTCACGGGTCACCAGATGATACGGAAAACCATAGCTTACAATCTCATATGCCGATGAAACGATATAGCGCGTCTTTTTTCTCAACGCATAGGCCACCTCCACATTGCCCATATAGCATGCGTCAAACACAATGAAGTCAAACATTCCTTCCGGTAAGGCATCAACCAGCTCGTCCAGTTCCATGCATGTATATGACGGATTGCCGCCTTTTACATTCTCCAATGCAAAAGACTTGGTCTGCATGGATAGCGGATAGCGCTGCATCTCAATAACAGAGGCATAATGCCCGTTTCCGTCACGTGAAGGTGAATAATTCAGGTTAGGTGCCACAAAATGGAGCTGACGGGTTGGAAGCCAGCCTGTTCCATGTGACCACATTACCAGACCGTATGATTCCGAATCATAATTGTTCTTTACATATTCAACAACCTCCCTCAAGGTAGCCGGATCGGCACTGTTCAGCTCCGGATAGGTCTTTACGGTATCGATAGACGTACCATGAAGATGGAGCAACGCCGGTTTAAAGTCATGTCTGTCAACAAACGCAAGCAGGTTCATGTTACCTACGCCGGACCTTATGGAACTGCTCATGGAATAAAGATTCGGATTGGCGCTATTGGAGAGGCTATTGTCTGCGGCAATATAGACCAGGACAGTCCTACTTATGGAATCATCCTCTTCTTTCCTGCAACAGGATATAGGAATCAGGAGTGCCAACAGAAAGATGACACTCCTTGATTTTTTTATTGCTGATGATAAAGCTCTCATCTTAACGGACAAAGTTTCCCGCCGCCTGTCTTGTACTCCCTGCCGCCCAGCGGGGCATTGGCGGCATCATCGGGATCATAGTAAATCACATGTTTACCCTTAAGTTGTTTGAGCCCCTTCTTAACCGGTTGGGTGAACTCTATCGATGTCAGGTAAGACTCCCCTTTTACGGTCCAAACAGCACCGGACTCAATCTTTACGCGAACCTGTGCGCAACGGTTCTCCGTCTGGTTAATGCGTCCGTTAAACTTGGCACCCTTCTGCAGTTTCAGTTCCAGTGAACTTATGCTGTCAACTTTAATGTCTCCTGAGATTGTCTGTTTCCTAAGAGTAAGTGATGCTTTGCCGCCGTTTGCTCCTTTCTGTCCCCAGTAATCGGCCCTTACGGACATCAGTTCATCTGTCATGCCGTTTATTTTGTTTCCCGTCATGGTTATCGATGCATTTGTGTTGGTAACCATGAACATAGGACCGTCTGAGATAGTCAGCATATTTTTTTTGAGTTCCAGTGCACCCTGCCCGTCATTGCTTTTGGCTCCGTACAGCAGGAATCCGCACACACCTCCTTCTTTAAGGATACATTCATTGAAAGTGACAGAACCTCCGTCAACATTGCATAATGCCCATGCATTGGTGGTAACATTCGTTTCATTCAATTCAACAGCACCGCCTGACACCACATTCACAGCCGCACCACCTGTCCTGTTGATGCCGATGCTGCCTTCCCGAACCGTAACCTTGGTGTCCCTGCCTTTAGCGGTGATACCGTCGGCCTGTGCTATATGTGATACCACATCGCATAATTCCAGCAGCACCTTGCTGCCGCCGTCAGCCAGGATCACGGAATTCCGGCCTGTCTCCCTGCGGTCTGGATCAGAGATGGAACCCGATGTCTTGTTAAGACGCATCTTGGTAAGTATCAGGTCCACACCGTTGGTGGCATACACCACGCTGCCACCCTGCTCAACCGATTCCAACGACGTATGCGAGCGGAACTGATCCTTCTTTTCCGCTCCGTCCACATAATATGTAGCGCGATAATCTGTTACCTGTGCACTGACAGATATTGTACACAGTAAAATACAGGCAATTATGAAAGACCTTCTGAACATAATCAAGGTTAATTTCGGTAAAGGTAACATTATTTTGTAACTTCGCACCCAATAAACAATAAAAATATGATAAGAAAAAACCTTTTGTGCATAATAGGCATTACACTATTTACCGCTTGCAACATGCAGAACAACCCGTTACTCACAGATTCACCGCTTCCGTACGGTGCGCCCCAGTTTGACAAGATACAGCCTGAGCACTATCTGCCGGCTTTTGAGCAGGCTTTCAAGGAGGGCAAGCAGGAGATTGACGCCATAGTAGCCAACCCCGATGCACCCACGTTCAGCAACACCATCGAGGCCCTGGAATTTGCCGGAAGCCGGGTAAACAAGATAGGAAGCATCTTCTATAATATCCTGGAAGCCGATGCTACCGAAGAACTGCAGGAGATAGCAGAGAAAGTGGCTCCCATGTCAACTGACTACTCTATGTATATCAGTCTGAACGAGGGCCTGTTCAAGCGCATCAAGACCGTATATGACCAACGGGAGAGCCTTAAGCTTGACCCCGATCAGAAGAAACTGCTTGAAGACACCTACAAGTCATTCGAGCGCAGCGGTGCCAACCTGAGCCCTGAGGACAAGAAGACATACAGTGAGATAAGCGAGAAACTCTCCCTGCTCACCCTCCAGTTCCAGAAGAACCAGCTCTCATCTACCAACAACTTCCAGATGGTGCTGACCGATGAGAAAGACCTGGCTGGGCTGCCCGGCTACATTAGGGACATGGCCGCCCAGGCTGCCAAGGATAAAGGCGTTGAAGGCTGGCTGTTTGACCTGTCTGCCCCCAGCTACGGCGGATTCATCAAATTCAGCGACCGCCGTGACCTGCGTGAAAAGATTTACCGTGCCTATAACCGCCGCGCATTCGGCGATGAATGGGACAACACCGAGACCATACGACAGATAGTTGACCTGCGCTACAGGCAGGCTTCACTGCTGGGCTACAAGGACTATGCCGACTACAAGACCGAACTGCGCATGGTCAAGAACGGTGACGCAGTCTGGAAGTTCATAGAGGAGCTCCGTGCCCCCGCCCTGCCCAAGGCCCGCGAGGAGGTTGCCGAGCTTAACAGTTTCGCCAAGAGCATAGGATTTACCGGAGACCAGATACGTCCATGGGACTTCAGCTATTATGCTGAGAAACAGCGCGTGGCCAAGTACAACGTGACAGACGAGGAGCTGAAACCCTATTTCCGTCTTGAGGACTGCATCAACGCCATATTCAGTCTGGCAGGCCGTCTGTACGGAATAACCTTCAAGCCCGCCGACGTACCGGTTTATCATCCCGACGTAAAGGTATATGAGGTACGTGATGCCGACGGCTCATTCCTGGCCTTGTTCTATGCCGATTTCTTTCCCCGCGCCACCAAGCGCAGCGGTGCATGGATGACCTCATTCCGTGACCTTAAGATACAGGACGGCGTTGAGGAGCGTCCGTTCATAAGCCTTGTTACCAACTTCACGAAACCTACTTCCGATACCCCGAGCCTTATAACACATGATGAGTTCACCACCATGCTTCATGAGTTCGGCCATTCCCTTCACGGCATCATGGCCAAGGGCCGCTACCCCTCCATGACAGGAACCAGCGTAGATCATGACTTTGTGGAGCTTCCCAGCCAGATAATGGAGAACTGGGCATATGAGAAAGAGTACCTCAACATATTCGCAAAACATTACAAGACAGGACAGCCCCTGCCCGATGAGCTCATAGCCAAGATCAAGGCCTCCAAGAACTACCTGAGCGCCTACTACCACATGCGCCAGCTCCAGTTCGGCATCCTGGACATGAACTACCACACCCTAACCGCCCCCATAGAAGGTGAGGTGATAAAGTTTGAGAAAGACGCCCTCAAATCGACCGATGTCCTGCCAACCGTACCGGAGTGCATAATCTCCACCTCATTCAGCCACATATTCAGCGGCGGCTACGCTGCAGGCTATTACAGCTACAAGTGGGCCGAGGTGCTTGCAGCCGACGGCTATTCACTATTTGAGGAGAAGGGCATTTTCGATAAGGAGACCGCCGGCAAGTTCCGTCACCTGCTTGAGCAGGGCGGCAGCGTGGATGCGGCCCAGTTATACCGTGAATTCCGCGGCCATGATCCTGAACCCGCCGCACTGCTCCGCCAGCTTGAAATAATCAAGTGATTCAAACAAGGCTGCAAATACTGTTGCTGACAGCCATACTGTCTCTTCCTGCCCTGCCATGCGCATCGCAGGAAGATTCCATTCGTATATATCTTGATGAGGTAACCCTTACTGAGCACCGTAATGTGTCGGCCTTAAGCGGCACCATGGCAAGCGGCATCCGCATTGACACCAAGCTCATGAAGACCTACCCCAAGATGTTCGGCTACACCGATCCCATGCGATATCTCCAGTCCCTGCCCGGAGTGAGCACCAACTCCGACCAGTCCGGAGGCCTGCACGTACAGGGAGGAGAGTCATCTCACAATCTTCTCACGATATCGGACGTTCCTATATATGGATCGGTAAACTTTACCGGGCTGTTCTCACTGTTCAACCAGGACCATCTGCCTACAGTCGAGTTCAGCACATCCACCAAATCCGCGTTTCTAGGAGCCCGGCTTTTACTTGACCATGCCGACACCATCCCCCAGCGCACCTCGGGCACGGCAACCCTGGGGCTCATTTCAGGCCAGGCTACCCTCTGTACACCGCTTTCAGGCAAAACTGCACTCACATTGTCCATACGCCGCTCCTTCATCAACACCATATACGGATCATTACTGGAGTTTGACGGCAGTCCCTTCCGCTACGGTTTTACCGATGCCAATCTCGCTCTTCTGCACAGGATAAATGAGCGCAACACAATAGACCTGAACGTTCTATGGAGCCATGACCGAGGCGAAAGCATATTCGGCGATACCAAGATCCAGATGGACTGTACCTGGGGTAACTCCCTTGCATCACTCCGATGGAGACACCACGGCAGCAGGGTCAGTTCCACTACCTCACTGTTCATGACAAACTATCAGTTGGAAGGTCACGTTGACAACAGCATATTCTACGGGTACATGCCTGCACACATCACCAACATCGGAGTAAAGAGCACCCTCAGACTACCCTATGCCATAAGCCTTGAAGCCGAAGCCAACCTGTACGATATACTTCCGCAAGATCCCGTAGTGCCTTCCAACCAGACAGGCACCGCATCACAGCCTACACAGCTGGCACTTCTGGGCAATCTCTATGTGAGCCGTCTTTTCAAGGCAGGACACAGTCTGGGAATTACTCCACACCTGCTCCTGTCGGCATATGAAGAGGCACGGAATTATGACTGTCTCAATGCAGATCCCGCCCTTACCGTTGAATACAACATGTTCCGCAAGGGATCCATAACGTTGGAATCAGGCATCAAGCACCAGTACCTCACTCAGACCGGCATGACTAACGTAGGGCTTCCCATAGAGTTCTGGGTGGCTGCAGGACGTTACTTCAAGCCGCAGCAAGCCTATTACGCCACAATCTCTTATGACCTTGAATTCCTCGATTCCAAATATGCTCTGTCGGTCCAGGCTTACGGCAAGCGTCTCCACAACCAGGCCGAATACATAGGGTTCATCTTTGACCTTCTTACCCGTCCCTATCATCTTGAGGACAACCTGCTCATCTGCTCCGGTTATAACTACGGCCTCAACATGATGCTGGCCAAACAGGCCGGTTCCGTAACAGGCTGGTTCAGCTATTCATACGGACAGTCCCTGCGTGAAGGAGACGGAGAACTGTTCCCCAGTCTGTTCCATTCATCGCATGAACGCCGCCATGAGTTCAACGCCGTCATGTCATATAAGGTAGGCCGATTTGATCTGGGAGGCAGCCTGATTATGGCAACAGGCAGTCCATATACCCCCGCCAAGAACCTCTATCTGCTGTCCAATACCTTGCTCATCTACTATGACCGGTACAACTCCGCCCAGCTCCCGCCATACATACGACTGGACCTGTCAGCTACCTATAACCTGCCGCGCCGTGGCCGTCTGGACCACAGCATAAACCTTTCAGTCTTCAACGCCACAGCGCACAAAAACTACACCATGGGCTATATCAATGCCGATGAGGATGAACTGACCATCCGCTACAAGCTGGCCAAGCTCATAATACCTGTCATACCATCCATAAGCTATTCATGCCGTTTCTGATATGAAAAGATACGCTTACATACTCATGATGCTCATTGCAGCCGTCTCCTGCCAGCCGCAACTGCCTGAAAGCCCCGAGATGCTTGTAATTGAAGGCTGGATTGAGAATGATGCAGCCCCGGTGGTGTTCGTGACATCATCTGTCTCAGCAACCCTGGATGAGAAAAACATATCCGACCTGCTTGGCCATGTGGCGCTCAACGCAACGGTAACCGTAACCCATAACGGGCAGAAATACCGTCTAACACCTACCCTGAGTGATGAATATCTGCTCAAGATGTGCTATACCACAAACCAGCTTAAAGGAGAGATAGGAGGAACATACCAACTTCAGGTAGATTGGAAAGGCATGCACGCAGAGGCAGTTACCTCCATTCTGCCGCCCGGAAGCATAGACTCCACAACAGTGGAACCCCATCCTAGTATAGACACGCTGTACATACTCAAGGCACATATAGTACCGGTACCTGAGGTACGTTATTACAAGTTCTTCAGCATGGCATCGGGCAAAGACTCAACATACAACGCATCATACATCGGCACCTTTGACAGTCAGCTTAAGAACGATCAGATGATGGCCGTTAACCGTGGCAGCACCAATCCTATCATAGAGAATGAATACTACTATACCCAGGGTGACAGCGTGCATTTCAAACTGGCATCAATAGATATCAACGCATACAATTTCTGGAGTAAGTTTGAGGAGAACAACATGTTCAGCCACGTGGCCCTGATTCCCTACTCCAGCAACCTGCAAGGCAACATCCAGGGCGGATTAGGCTATTGGTTCGGATACGGCACAAGTAGCTACGCGGTGAGAATTGAGAATTGAGAATTGAGAGTTGAGAATTAACAAGCACCTGCGTAATAACCCGCGACATTAGAAAAGGTTCGGAATTTTCCGAACCTTTTCTATAATTCTCAATTCTCAACTCTCAATTCAAATCAGAAGCCGCCGCCAAAGCCGCCCATACCGCCGCCGAAGCCGCCGCCTCCCATGCCGCCGCCGAAGCCACCGGCACCGCCACCGAAGTCACCGCCGCCGAAGCCGCCCATGCCGCCACCGCCGAAGTTCATCTGCATCTCCTCAACTTTGTAGTCTTTGGGGAGCTCAAACAGGCTCTGGTCAACATCGGTCTCCTCAAGCTTCTCAACTGTCTGGCCCATTGTGCCCCAGTCAGAAACGGTCTCACTCTTCATTGTCAGGTTCTTGTATATCCACAGGGTCTGCTCGGTTGAATAGCCCTGATTGCTGGTGGTAACGGAATATTTCTTGCACATTACGCCTGCAACTTCCTCCTCACCAAGCTCCTTGATCTTGTTCTTCTTTATGGTCTTGGCATCCAGGTTCTCCCAGTCGAACATAGGAGTTGTCTGGGCACCCATGCCCATTCCCATGCCCATACCCATGCCACGGCCGCCTCCGCCGCCCTGACCGCCACGACGTCCGCCAAATGACGGCATCTTGGTAGCAGACTTCTCAGCGTCGTTGATCTGGTAGTTGTCCTCACCTATAGCAAGTGAACGTGTTGTACCTGCCTCACCGCGGGTGGTAACTGTTACTGTCTTCTTACCATAATCATCAAAATATATCTTGGTAACTATTGTGCTAGGATCAAAGTTCATCTGACGCTGACCACCCTGACCGCCCTGGCCCTGGGGACGCTGGCCCATACCCTGGCCGCCGCCCATGCCCATACCGGCACCGCCGCCAAAGCCACCCATGCCCATACCTGCGCCACCGCCGAATCCGCCGGCACCGCCTGTAAAGCTACCCATGTTGTTGGCCATTGTTATAACACCTGATTTGATGCCAAGAACGGGCTCTGAAGCCTCTTTCTTATCCTTCTTGGCCGCATTCACAGACATACTCACTGCCGCAAGCATCATGGCGGCCACCATAAGTTTTCTCATTTGCATTTATAGTTTAAAGGTTTATAATTTGATTCTTTCTAACATTATATGGTTTAGACAGGAAAGTTAAATCAAATCAGATTATTATTTTAGCCTTGGCTGTACCCACCTTGAACTTGATATCCATCTGGACTATGGTGCGGGCTTCATCATCGCAAACATAGATGTTCAGTATCTCGCGGTCTTTCTTCTTTCCCTTTTCCTCATACGGTTCCACAAGCTTGAACATCATGCAGTTGTATTTTCTGCCAGATATCTTCAGTGTCTCCCAGCCTTGGAATATAAGTGACTCTTCAAGAATGTCACAGGCATCGACCAGCTTGAAGTTCATGCGCTGTCCCTTCTTTAGATCCTTGGTATCTATTGTGCGGGCAAATCCCACAACGCTGACCATGTCATACACCAGGGTATTGCTTGTCTCAGTAACCTCCCTCACGTGTCCGTCCTTGTAGTATTTGGTCATCTCAGCCACGCACTTGCCATTGGAATCCTTACTGAAGTTCACCTTTTCGCGTACTATGTCATCGCCCTCAAAGCAATGCTTCTGGAAATAAACGGGTGATGAATCATCGGGTCTGACAATGGTGGTAAGCGTATCGTTCAGGCTGAATATCTTCTCAGCTGCGCTTGTGGTCCTTGCTATCAGGTCCATCTGTACCGCTTTCTCTCCATTATAGGTCACATTCCTGGTTATAAGTTCCGCCTCACCGGCCTTGATAGGACCCAGATACATACCATATCTCAGATTCTCGTCCTTCCAGTTATTCTGGCCCATTGCAACCACTGTAGTTGCCAGGACCAATATCATTGTTGAAATCCTTTTCATAATCGTATTGTTTAGCATTTCTGTATATAAGATTCAAAAAACCACGCAAAGTTAAAAAATGGTGCCAAAGGGGTCGGTTCTTTTTGGCCTCATTTTTAGAAAAAGGGGCCAAAAAGAACCGACCCCTTTGGCACCATTTTTCCAGAAATTCTGCGTATCTTTACAAAAAACTTAATTATCTATGTTATTCGATAAACTAACCTATTCCAGCCGCCGTGCTGAACTGAGAGATAAAGTGGGCAGCGGACTGATTGTCCTGCTTGGTAACAACAACGCCCCGTGCAACTATCCCGCCAACGGCTACACCTTCCGTCAGGACAGCTCGTTCCTGTACTTCACAGGCCAGGACCGCGACACCCTGGCCCTAGTGATCGATGCTGACAGCGGTCAGGAATGGCTTCTGGGCGACGACATTGATATTGAGGACATTATCTGGACCGGATTCGTCCCTTCTGTGGCCGATCTGGCTGCGGAATGCGGAATCAGCAACAGCGCCCAGTTCGGCAAACTTAATGAAATGGTGGCCGATGCCAGGAAAGCTGGCCGTGAAGTCCATTTCCTCCCGCCCTACCGCCACGACCATATGATCCTGCTGTCCGATATGCTGGGCATCCACCCTTTGAAAACCCGCGCCGCTGCATCGGTCAAACTCATAAAGGCAGTGGTCGATATGCGCTCCATCAAGTCCGATGCCGAAATCGCTGAGATTGAGCGTGCCATGGCCATCGGCTACAAGATGCACACCACAGCCATGAAGCTCTGCAAACCATGCGTGACCGAGAAATCAATTGGAGGAGCCATGGAAGGAATCGCCATGTCATACGGCGCCAAAGTATCGTTCAGCAGCATTGTCTCCATGCATGGTGAGATATTCCACGGTGACCCATCTTTGAAGCCGCTTGAGCCCGGCCGTCTGCTTCTGGTTGATGCCGGTGCCGAGACCGTGAACAACTATTGCAGCGACAACACCCGCACCCTACCCATCAGCGGTAAATTTACTCAAAAGCAGCGCGATATTTACTCAATTGTCGAGGCCTGCCACGACCTGGTGATAGAAAAAGCCCGTCCCGATTACAAGTGGATGGACATGCACCTGGATGTCTGCCGCCTCATGACCGACCGTCTCAAGGACCTGGGCCTGATGAAGGGCAATACCGATGACGCCGTCGCCGCCGGAGCGCACGCCATGTTCCTGCAGCACGGCTTGGGCCACATGATGGGCATGGACGTGCATGATATGGAAGGCCTTGGCCAGATCTACGTAGGCTTTGACGATGAGGTAAGACCCTCGGAACAGTTTGGTACAAATTGTCTAAGATGCGGCCGCCGCCTCCAGCCCGGTTTCGTAATGACCGATGAGCCCGGCATCTACTTCATCCCCGCCCTAATCGACAAATGGAAGGCCGAGCACATGCACACCGACTTCCTCAACTACGATGCAATAGAAAAGTACCGCGACTTCGGCGGCATCCGCCTTGAGGACGACATCCTGATCACCCCCACCGGCTGCCGCGTCTTAGGAGCCGATATCATCCCTTACCATCCGGATGATGTGGAGGCTTTCATGAGTTAAGGTCTGCAGGTTTTAAGCCCCGAACTTTTTGGGGGTATAGGTATCTGAAACTACGGGCCTTCGGCCCTATCCCTCCCACCGCTTCGCGGCGGGCCCCTCCCTCTAACGCGCCGAGGGTGGCGACGGTTTCCGATACCTATACCCCCAAAAAAGTTCTACGTGCATATTTGAAACCATGTGCAGTTAGGGTCTGTCCCCATTTGCACAGAGGTAGCTGAACGCAGTAGAAAAAATTTAGGGTATTGGCAGGCAAAACCATGGCCGCCCGTGGGCTTGTGAACGGGA
>JAEEGL013471734.1_pt1 | contig 129186 bp, 111 predicted proteins | sample 9134231 | NCBI WGS metagenome assembly JAEEGL01 (sample SAMN16246548, study PRJNA631951) | gut metagenome | biome: gut microbiome; feature: rumen; material: fiber-attached | host: Bos | place: Iran: Karaj | collected 2018-10 | reverse complement strand
TTTTCACGCGAAAAATGAGCCGCAGAACAAGGAAGATTTGTGAAAGCATACTTTGTGTATGGTAAGCAAATCTGACGATGTTATGCGGCTTTGGCTTTCCGTGAAAACCAATACTGTCTTATGAATGACCGCCCAACCCGCAGGGCGTATCGATTTTGATGATGTTTTATTTGAGCGATTCTTTGATTCCCTGTGCGAGACCGGCAATTCCCTGAATCTCGCTGGGAATGATAATTTTAGTCGCCTGACCGTTTGAAGCGGTTTCAAACGCCTCAAGACTCTTGAGCGTGAGATAACCCTCCTTCGGGCTCGCGTCGTTGATAAGCTTGATGGCTTCCGCCTTCGCCTGTTCAACCTTGAGGATGGCTTCCGCTTCGCCTTCCGCCTCTTTGATTTTCGCTTCCTTCACTGCTTCCGCGCGGAGGATGGCCGCCTGTTTTTCACCTTCGGCTTCTCTGATTTTCGATTCCTTGTGACCTTCGGCGTTGAGAACGCGGCTCGCCTTTTCACCCTCTGCCTTGAGGATGGCTTCACGGCGTTCGCGCTCCGCTTTCATCTGCTTCTCCATCGCGTCCTGAATCTCTCTGGGCGGAAGGATGTTTTTAAGCTCAACACGGTTTACCTTGATGCCCCAGGGGTCGGTCGCCTCGTCAAGAATAACGCGGATTTTAGCGTTTATTGTGTCACGGGAGGTGAGCGTGCTGTCAAGCTCAAGCTCGCCTATGATGTTACGAAGGGTTGTTGCGGCGAGGTTTTCAATAGCCGAAATGGGGTTTTCAACGCCGTAAGCGTAGAGCTTCGGGTCGGTAATCTGATAGAAAACAACGGTGTCTATCTGCATTGTTACGTTATCCTTCGTGATAACGGGCTGGGGCGGGAAGTCCGCGACCTTTTCCTTGAGAGAAACTCTTTTTGCGATTTTCTCGATAAACGGGATTTTGATGTGAAGTCCCGTGTCCCAGGTGGTGCTGTAGGTGCCCAGACGCTCAATTACATACGCTGTGGACTGAGCGACAATCTGGATGTTTGTAACGATAATGGCAATAACGATTACTGCGATGATGATAAGAGGAACAAGAATGGGTCCCATAGTAATTCTCCTTTATAATAGTATTTAATGTTATTCTTCGGGGCTGTTCATATAGAGCCCGGTGATATCCGAGGGCGGGCTTACAATGAGTTTTACTCCCTCGATTCTGTCAACCTTTACCTGCGCTCCTTCGGGGATTACGGAGCCGTCAGAGGAGCGGGCTGACCAGATTTTGCCGTCCGCCTTCGCAAGACCCGTGCCCTCAATATTGTTGATGGCTTCGGTGACTATCGCGAACTGTCCGATACATCGGTCGGCGTTTAAGCGGGCTTCTTTTTTGTTGGTAATTTTCTTCACGAGGGGTCTCGTTGCCGCCAGCGTTACGGCGGACACAACCACAAACACAACAATCTGTACCGCTGTGCCTGCGCCCAGAGCCGATGCGATGAGAGCGGCAAGCGCGCCTGCGGCAAACCAGATTGTAACGAGTTGTGCCGTTGCCGCTTCAATAATCAGAAACAGCACAATCAGAGCGCCCCAGACATAAATCGCGTTTGTCATATAATCACTCCTTTCGCGATTTTGCATATTATACCACATTTTCGCTTTTTTTTCAACATATTTTCAACGGATTTCACCCGATTTTCACTTGTAAAAACCGCGGGATTATTTTATACTTATTATATCGTAACCACGGGGGTGAGTAAAATTTATTATCTCGGTATTGACATAGGCGGCACCAAGTGCGCCGTGACCGTCGCCGAAAAGGAAAAAATGAATATAATCGCAAAAAAAGCGTTCCCCACGGACAACGGCAGAGGGTATCACGCCGTGATTGACGAAATAATAAAGACAGCACACTCGCTTTTTGATGAAAACGGCGTTTCCCCCGAAAGCGTGCTCGCGGCGGGCATCTCCTGCGGAGGACCTCTCAACAGCCGCACGGGCGTTATTATGTCGCCCCCGAATCTGCCGGGCTGGAACAATGTGCCCGTCTGCGATATTCTTAAAAACGAATTCGGTTTTCCCGTTTTTCTGCAGAATGACGCGAACGCCTGCGCTCTTGCCGAGTGGAAATTCGGCGCGGGTCAAGGATGCGAAAATATGGTTTTCTTAACCTTCGGTACCGGTATGGGCGCGGGGCTTATCCTTAACGGTCGGCTCTGCACGGGCGCCAACGATATGGCAGGCGAGGCGGGGCATATACGCCTGAGAGAAAACGGCCCCGTCGGCTACGGAAAGGCGGGCTCCTTCGAGGGCTTCTGCTCGGGCGGAGGCATAGCCCGGAACGCGAAGATGAAAGCCTGCGAACTCCTCAAAAAGGGCGGAACATCCGTCCTGTTCAAAAATGAAAACGATATTGAGAATATAACCGCTAAATCCTTAGCCGAAGCGGCCCGAAACGGCGACAGGTTCGCCTGTGAAATATATAACGAGTGCGGCAGGGAACTCGGAAGGGGACTCGCCGTTTTAATCGATATTTTAAACCCCGAATTAATAGTTATCGGCAGTATTTACGCGAGAAGCGAGAACCTGCTCAAAGAGTCGATGCTCGCCTCTCTTAAAGAGGAGGCACTCGGCGTTTCGCTCTCCGCCTGCAGAATAGTGCCCGCCGCCCTCGGCGAAAAAACGGGCGATTACGCCGCTCTCGGCACTGCGGCGCACGGATATGAAAGGATGATGAAAGATGAATGAAATCCTTGAAAAACTCATAAACGATTATCCCGTTCTTTCGGGAAATAAAGAAAAAATCGCAGCCGCCTGCGAACTGATTATTGACTGCTATAAAAACGGCGGTATTCTGCTCTGCTGCGGCAACGGAGGCAGCGCGGCGGACTGCGAACACATCGTAGGCGAACTGATGAAAGGTTTCCGCCTTGAGAGAAAGCCCGCCGACTCCGCTTTTGAGCGCCTTCAGGAGGGGCTTCCCGCAATATCCCTCAGCGCCCACACAGGGCTGCTGACCGCCTTCTGCAACGACCGCGATCCGGCTTACGCCTTTGCCCAGCAGGTCTATGCCTACGGCAAAAACCGAAAAGCCCTGCTCCTCGCTCTGAGCACTTCGGGTAACTCCGGAAATGTCGTGAACGCCGTAAAAACCGCGAAAGCGCTCGGAATAAAATCGATAGCGATTACGGGGGAAAAGGGCGGGGCGCTTTTAAACGAAGCCGATGTCTGCATTAATCTTCCCGCGGGCGAAACATACAGGGTTCAGGAACTTACCGTTCCCGTCTATCACGCTCTATGCGCTGCCGCCGAGGAATATTTTTTCGGCGAATGATTAAATATTATTGAAATTCGTTTTTCCGTGTGATAATATATTGAGCGTAATCTTTTTATAAAATAAAGGAGAAAATTAATGAAACAGCTTAAAGTCGGAATCATCGGCGCGGGCAGAATCGGTTCTCTCCACGCCAAATCAATCTGCTACAATGTTCCCACCGCCAAGGTAGTGGGTATTACGGACGTTTTTGCCGAGAACGCGAAGAAAGTCGCCGCCGAACTCGGCATTGAAAAGGTTTATGCCGATTATAAGGAAATGCTCGCGGATCCCGAGGTTGAGGCGGTTCTCGTCTGCTCTTCAACCGATACTCACGCCGATATCGCCATTGAGGCGGCAAAGGCCGGCAAGCACATCTTCTGCGAAAAACCCGTTGACCTCACCCCCTCAAAGGTTGAGGCGGTTATAGCCGCCGTCAAAGAGGCGGGCGTAAAACTTCAGGTCGGTTTCAACCGCCGTTTCGACCACAACTTCGCCAATATCCGCAAAATGGTCAACGACGGCAAAATCGGCGATGTTCACATTGTAAAAATCACATCGAGAGACCCCGAACCGCCTTCAGCGCAGTACGCGGCGGTCAGCGGCGGCATGTTTATCGATATGACCATTCACGATTTCGATATGGCTTGCTTTATGGCGGGCAGCGAAGTTACCGAAGTTTACGCAAACGCCACCTGCCTTGTTGACCCGGCAATCGGCGAAGCGGGCGATGTTGACACGGCTATTATCAGCCTTAAATTCGCAAACGGCGCCATCGGCGTTATTGACAATTCCCGCCGCGCGGCTTACGGTTACGACCAGAGAGTCGAGGTTTTCGGCAGCAAGGGCGCCGCTGTGGCGTCAAACGACACACCCACGAATGTTGTCTATATGGGAGCCGACGGAGTTGTTTCAGACAAACCTCTTTACTTCTTCCTTGAAAGATATATGCAGTCCTTCAGAGACGAGATGCTTCAGTTTGTTGACGCGGTGCTTGAGGACAAGCCCGTTCCCGCAACAGGAGTTGACGGCCTCAACGCCATTCTCATCGCTCTCGCGGCGAAGAAATCCGTGGCGGAAGGCAGACCCGTTCTTATCAGCGAAATCGGCTGAGTCCGGATTTTTCACGGCAGAATCTCACAAAGAGGTTCTGCCGCTTTTGTTTTTATACATAATTCTTTCTTCTTGTATTTTATAAAAATAGTGTTATAATAATTTTATATGCGATTTAAACGGAGGTTTTTATGGATAAGAAAACATTTTATATCACAACACCGATTTATTACCCTTCCGACAAACTTCATATAGGTCACACCTACTCCACCGTAGCCGCCGACACAATGGCGCGCTACAAGCGCTCGCGCGGTTTTGACGTGTTTTTCCTTACGGGCACCGACGAGCACGGTCAGAAAATTGAGGATATCGCAAAGGCGGCGGGCGTGACCCCGAAGGAGTATGTCGATAAAATCGTTGCCGGAATAAAGGAACTCTGGAAGCTTATGAACATAAGCTACGACAAGTTCATCCGCACAACCGACGGCTACCACGAAAAAGCCGTTCAGAAAATCTTTCAGAAGATGTACGACAAGGGCGACATCTACAAGGGCTATTACGAGGGGCTTTACTGCAAGCCCTGCGAGTCCTTCTGGACAGAAACCCAGGCGGTGGACGGCAAATGCCCGGACTGCGGCAGACCCGTTTACAAGGCGAGGGAGGAAGCGTATTTCTTCAAACTTTCAAATTACGCCGACAAACTTGTTGATTATTACAATTCACACCCCGGCTTTATAGAGCCCGAGAGCAGACAGAACGAGATGATAAACAACTTCATCAAGCCCGGTCTTCAGGATCTCTGCGTTTCACGCTCGTCCTTCAAATGGGGCATTCCCGTGCCGGTTGATGAGAACCACGTCATCTATGTCTGGCTTGACGCGCTCACCAACTACATAACCGCCCTCGGCTACGGCAGCGAGGACGACTCGAACTATAAAAAGTTCTGGCCCGCCGATGTTCACCTCATCGGCAAGGATATAATCAGATTCCACACGATTTACTGGCCCGCTTTTCTTATGAGTATAGACGAGCCCCTGCCCGAAAAGGTATACGGCCACGGCTGGGTGCTTCTCAAGGACGGCAAAATGAGCAAATCCAAGGGCAATGTCGTTGATCCCGTCTTCCTCGCGGAAAGATACGGCGTGGACGCCCTTCGCTACTATCTTCTCAGGGAAATCGCCTTCGGCTCGGACGGCGAGTTCTCAAATGAAAATCTCATCAACAGAATAAACTCAGACCTCGCGAACGACCTCGGCAACCTCGTCTCACGCACGGTCGCTATGGTTCAGAAATATTTTGACGGCACAATTCCCGCCGAACGCGAAGCGGGCGAGTTCGATTCCGAACTCAAAGCCCTCGCCGCCGAAACCGTTGAGAAGGCGGAAAAATCACTCGACACCCTCAACTTCTCGGTCGCTCTTTCGGATATCTGGAAATTCATTTCAAGAACGAACAAATACATCGACGAAACACAGCCCTGGCTCCTCATCAAGGATGAGAGCAAAAAGGCCCGTCTCGCCGAGGTTATGTACAATCTCTGCGAGTCAATCCGCATAATCAGCGTGCTGATTTATCCCTTCCTGCCGCAGACCTCGCCCGAAATCAGAAGGCAGCTCGGCCTGCCCGCCTCAACCGTATGGGACGACTCCAAGGTGTTCGGCAAGGAGGCGTCATACACCGTCTGCAAGGGCGACATCATTTTCCCGAGAATCGATATGGAAAAGGAACTCGCCGAACTTGAAAAGAAGAAGGCGGAGAATCAGAATCCCGTAAAAGCGGAAATCGAAGGTATTGCGAAAATCGGCATAGACGACTTCGCTAAAGTTGATTTGAGAGTTGCCAAAGTCACCGCCTGCGAGCCGATTCCCAAGGCGAAGAAACTTCTCAAACTCACTCTCGATGACGGCACGGGCACTCCGCGCACCGTAGCGTCCGGCATTGCGAAATGGTATAAGCCCGAGGATCTCACCGGCAAGAACGTTATAGTTGTTTCAAATCTCAAGCCCGCCGTTCTCTGCGGCGTTGAGAGCAACGGTATGATTTTAGCCGCCGACGCGGGCGAGGACGATGTTAAAGTTATATTCGTTGACGGCGTTCCCGAGGGCTCAAAGGTCAGATGACAAACGGTATTTTTGACAGCCACGCCCACTATGACGACGCCGCCTTTGATGAGGACAGAAGCGCTCTGCTGGACGAACTGCCCTCAAAGGGTGTTGTCTGCGTTGTAAACTGCGCGAGCGATATGAAATCGTCGCTCACCTCGCTCGAACTCGCGCACAAATACGGCTGTATCTACGCCGCCTGCGGTGTGCATCCGCACGAGGCGCAGGGAGCGAATGAAAATTTCATAACCGCGCTGAAAGAACTTCTGAAAGACGAAAGATGCGTCGCAATAGGCGAAATCGGTCTCGACTATCACTATGATTTTTCACCGCGCGAAAAGCAGATTGAGGTTTTCGAAAAGCAGCTCGCCCTCGCGAAGGAAACGGATATGCCCGTTATTGTTCACGACAGGGAAGCGCACGAGGACACTTTCAATCTTCTTAAAAAATACAGACCGAAGGGCGTTGTTCACTGTTTTTCGGGCAGTGCCGAATCGGCGAAGGAAATCGTTAAACTCGGTATGTATATAGGTCTGGGCGGAGCGGTCACCTTCAAAAACGCCAAAAAGCCCTGCGAGGTTGCCGCCTGTGTGCCCGGTGACAGACTGCTGATTGAAACGGATTGCCCCTATATGACTCCCGTGCCGCACAGGGGAACGAGAAACGACTCGTCATATATTCCTCTGACCGCGCAGAAACTTGCGGAAATAAGGGGAGTCACCGCGCAGGAAATAATCGATATGACTCGCGAAAACGCAAAGCGGCTTTTCTCAATCAATCTCTGAGAGGTGTTATATGATAAAGAAACTATCTGCGATCTTTTTAACCGCCGCTGTTCTTCTTTCACTGTGCGCCTGCGGCGCGAAGGAGGACGGCAGCAAAGAACTTACGGAAACTTCTCAGGTTACCGAAAAACCCGTTCCCACCGCGAAGGAGGGGGCTACGGGCCTTGAATCCCAGGGAGCCCTCAATATAATCTATTATCTTCCCGATTACAAATTCAAGGAGATTATCGAAGAGGATTATTTCGATTACAAAAACGAATACAATCTTCTGGCGAACTGCTCCGAAGCGGAATTTAAGGATTATGTGGCGAAATGTGAGGAGGCGGGCTTTACAGACCGCCTTGACACCGGCAAGGACCCGTTCCTGTTCGACGCCGTAAACAGCAAAAACGCCGAGGTTTATGTCTCCTACTCAAAAGAAAAATCCGAAATAAGCGTAATCGCCTATTTCAGATAAAAACAGGTAAATAAAAAAACCGGGGTATCACAACCCCGGTTTTTTGTTGTCATTAAGCGTGAAGCGTGATTAGGTCGATTGCGCCTTTCGGGCACGCCTCGTGGCATTTTCCGCAGCCGACGCATTTTTCATAGTCAACAACGGCACAGAAGTTTTCAACCTTTACAGCGTCAAATTCGCACACCTTGACGCACTTCATACAGCCGATGCAGCCCGCCTTGCACTCCTTCATCGTAAGGTTGCCCTTGTCGTGGTTGTTGCAGAGCACGGCGGCTTTTGTCTCGTTGAGCGGCATAAGTTTTATTATACCCTTGGGGCAGGTGTTTACGCACATTTTGCACGCTTTGCAGAGAGCGGGATTGATTCTCGCAACGCCGTCACAGAGCTGAATCGCTTCATACTGACAGACGTTTACGCAGTCGCCCATACCTACACAGCCGTAGATGCAGTCCTTCGGTCCGCCGAAAAGCTGGCTCGCCATTTTACAGCTCTGCACGCCCTGATACTCGAGTTTTCTCGAGGCGTTTATGTTGTTGCCCTGGCAGAGCACAACAGCCGCCATCGGCTTTACATCCTCCGCTGCGAGGCCCGTGATTTCGGCTATGGCTTTGGACGCCTCATTGCCGCCGGGGTTGCACAGCGCGGTGTTTGTTGTTTCGCCCTTTGAAAGGGCGGCGGCGTAGCCGTCACAGCCCGAGAAGCCGCAGGCGCCGCAGTTAGCGCCCGGCAGGCACTCGCGTATTTTCTCCGCCTTTTCGTCAACGGGCACGGCAAAAACCTTTGAAGCGATTGCGAGCGCGAGTCCGCAGACGGCGCCCAGAACCGCGAGCACTATAACAGCGGTAACAATAGGATTCATAATTCAATACCGCCTTTCTTAACCGAATATGCCTTCCACTACGCCCGTGAAGCCCTGGAAGGAAACCGAGACGAGTGACGCGGCAATAAGAGTGATGGGCAGACCGTTGAGCGCCTTGGGAATGTTGCAGCCCTCAAGCCGCTCGCGCACGCCCGCGAACATAATCATCGCAACCATAAAGCCCACGCCCGCGCCGATTGAGTTTATCATCGACTGCGCGAAGCCGTAGCCGTTGTCAATGTTCAGAAGCACAACGCCGAGCACGGCGCAGTTTGTGGTAATCAGCGGCAGGTAAATGCCGAGCGCCTGATAGAGCGAGGGTATGAACTTCTTGAGTATGATTTCAACAAACTGAACAAGAGCCGCTATAACGAGGATGAAAACTATGGTCTGCAGATACTCGAGATTGTATTTTACGAGAAGCCCCGTGTTTATGGGGTAGGTGACGGCTGTTGCGATGCCCATAACGAATATGACCGCAACGCTCATGCCGACCGCCGTGTTGAGTTTCTTCGAAACGCCGAGGAACGGGCATATACCGAGGAATTTGCAGAGAATGAAATTCTCGGTAAGTATTGCCGTCATAAAAATCATGGCGAGTGCTTTCATACGGCAGCGCCCTCCTTCTCTTCTTTATTGTCACAGGCGTCCTCTCTGTCAATAAGCGTGCAGCTGTGAGCCATCGGGCAGTTCGCGCAGCCTTTGAGCTCCGCGGGAGTTTTGCCCTTTTTCTCGGCAAGTTTGTTGGCAAGCGCCATAACAACGCCGAACACGAAGAATCCGCCGGGGGCGAGTGTGAGTATTCCCATCGGCTGACTCAGAATGTTCTTGAAGCCGTCAAAGCCCGAATAGCCGAAAAGAACGGTGAGCGAACTGATTCCGTCAAGGAAGGAGCCCGCGCCGAGTATTTCCCTTATTGAAGCCATCACTATAAGCGCGAGGGTGAAGCCGAGACCCATTCCGAGCCCGTCGAAGAACGAGGCGGCAACGGAGTTTTTGCCCGCGAACGCCTCAGCCCTGCCGAGGATAATGCAGTTGACGACTATCAGCGGAAGATACACGCCCAGCGCGCTGTCAAGCGCGGGAACAAACGCCTTTACGAACAACTGAACTATTGTTACGAACGAGGCGATAACAACTATGTAGGCGGGTATTCTGACCTTCGAGGGTATTACCTTGCGAAGGGCGGATATAACGATGTTCGAGCAGATAAGAACTATTGTAGCCGCGATTCCCATACCTATAGCGTTCGTTACCGCGACCGATACGGCGAGGGTGGGGCAGGTGCCGAGTACAAGGCGGAGAACCGGGTTTTCCGCTATAAGACCCTTGGTGAATTCTTTACCGAGCGATTTCTTTTCAGCCATTGCCGTTACCCTCCTCTCCGTTTATTGCTTCAAAACAGATAAGCGCGTTGTTGACGGCGTCCGTAAGACCCGTGGAAGATTTCGTGGCGCCCGACACGGCGTCTATCGTGCCGCCGTTTTTGGTGAGTGCCGCCTTGCCCGAAACGCCGATGAATCTGTTCAGAAAAGCGTCCTGATTCATAAGCTTTCCGCCTATGCTCGCGGTCTCCTCCTGCTCGAGCACGCTGACGGATGTCACCTTGCCGTCCTTACCTACGCCGACCATAAGTTTGATGTCGCCGCCGTAGCCGCCTTTTCCGACGGCTGTAATGGCATAGCCGATAACGCTTCCGTCCGGCGCGTACGCCTCACTGTAATCACAGCCGGAGGCGCTTTTTGTTTCGCCGAATTTTTCGGCGTCCGGCAGAACCTCTTTCATCGCGTTCTGCTGATTCTCATAGGCAATCTGCTCGATTTTAGGAGCGGTCACCTTGTTTGTAAGCCCGAGCAGAACGGAAGCCACAAGGCAGATTATGAAAAGAGTGGCGGTCGGAACGATGAATTCTTTTATCTTATTCATGCCTTTGCCTCCTCCTTTGCCTTTTTCTCCTTTTTGGGTGTGCCGAACGGCTTGGGAGTTGTGAGTTTTTCAATGTGCGGAACAAGTATGTTCATAATGATAATCGAGAACGAAACGCCCTCGGGATAACTGCCGAATATTCTGATAAGGCAGGTGATGACACCGCAGCCGATACCGAAAATGATTTTGCCCTTGAAGCTTATGGGCGATGTCGAGTAGTCCGTCGCCATGAATATCGCGCCGAGCAGAAGACCGCCGCTTAAAATCTGATATGAAAGCGCGGTGAAATCGCCTTTCTTCGCTATGAGCATTATCACTGCGACCGTGCCGATAAACGAGAGCGGTATGGCGGGGGAGATAACCTTGCGGATTATGAGGTAAAGCCCGCCGATTATAAGCGCCAGAGCGCAGGTTTCGCCGAGGCAGCCGCCGCGAAGCCCGATGAACATATCCGTCAGGGAGGGAAGACTGCCCGACCCCTCCGAAATAACAGCCAGGGGAGTAGCGCCCGTAACGGCGTCAACCGCCTTGACCATGAGTCCCTGACGGGGTACGGGCCACGAACTCATCGCCGATGAGAACGAGAGCAGAAGAATGATTCTCGCGGTTATGGCGGGGTTCACGAAGTTTTCGCCTATTCCGCCGAAGAACTGCTTGACAATGACAATCGCTATAGCTCCGCCGAGAGCCGCCATCCAGAACGGTATGGAGGAGGGGAGGTTGAAAGCGAGAAGCATACCCGTTACAATTGCGCTTAAATCGCCCAGAGTGTTTGAGCGCTTCATAATTTTACGGCTTACATATTCGCTGAGCATACACGACGCCACCGTAACTGCGGTAACAGCGAGGGCGCGCAGGCCGAAAATGAGAACCGAGGCTATGAGCGCGGGGCACAGCGAGATAATCACATCGAGCATAATCATTCTCGAGGTTGTTGCCGAGCGCACGTGAGGTGAGGCGCTTACGGTGAGTAATTTTTCATCTGCCGCTTTTGCCGAAATCATTTCGCATCCGCCTCCTTTACCATAGCTTTGGCGAGTCTCATATGTTGAACAAGGGGTTTGCCCGCCGGGCAGGCGAAGGAGCAGGAGCCGCATTCCATACAGACATTAACTCCCGCCGCCTTGAGCGCGGCGACATCCTTTGCCTTTGTGTATCTTGTTATGAGGGTGGGCATAAGATTTATCGGGCACACCTGCGCGCAGCGTCCGCAGCGTATGCAGTCGCGTTCGGGCTTTAAGATGGTGTCATCCTTCGCGAACGCGAGTATGGCGTTGTTCTGCTTGCAGGTCGGGTGATTGGTTGAAACAATCGCGTGACCCATCATAGGTCCGCCGAGTATGATTTTGCAGGGCTCCTCTTTGAATCCGCCGCAGAAATCTATAAGCTCGCCTATATTCGTGCCTATCGGGGCGCGCACATTCATCGGGTTCGCTATTGCCGAGCCGTCTATGGTGAGCGAGCGGCTTACAAGCGGCTTGCCCGTTTTGAGGTAGCGTGAAAGGAAGGCGACAGAGCCAACATTCATAACCACGCAGCCGACATCGGCGGGGAGTTTTCCGGGCGGAACCTTTCTGCCCGTGGCGGACTGAACAATCATCTTTTCAGCGCCCTGCGGATATTTTGATTTGAGCGTCATAAGTTTTACGTTGCTGTGATTAATGTCGTGAGCGCTCGCCACATCCCTGAGCACTCCGAAAACATCGGGCTTGTTGTCCTCAACGGCTATAATGACGTTCTTGAACTCAAACAGACTGCAGAGAATGTCGATGCTCGAAACTATATCCCACGAATTGTCGAGGCACTCGCGGTAGTCAACCGTGATGTACGGCTCGCACTCCGCCGCGTTTACAACAAGCGTGTCAATATGCTGTTCTTCCTTGAACGACAGCTTGATAAACGAGGGAAAGCCCGCTCCGCCGAGACCGACAAGACCCGAGGCGCGAACCGCCTTGATGAAGTCCTCTTTCGATCTTATGTCGGGGCGCTTTATGCCCTCCCAGTATCTGTTTTCGCCGTCCGACTCAATCGTGACCGCCTGAGTCATATTGCCCGTGGGGAGCTTGATGTTCTGGATTGATTTTACCGTGCCGGAAACAGAGGCGTGAATAGGCGCGCTTACGAATTTGTCGCTGTCGCCTACAACCTGACCGATGTCCACATGGTCGCCTACCTGCACCGTAGGTGTGCAGGGCGCGCCGATATGCTGCTGCATTGGCAGCATAACGGTCTGCGGTGTGGGAATCCTTACAACCTCACAGTTCGCGGTGGTCTTGTGATGGTTTACGATGACTCCGCCTTTGACCTGTTTCACGGCTTTGATAACCTTGTTTTTTTCAGAAGCCATGCATTCAACTCCTTATCTATGTCTGATAAAAAATTTTTCCTGTTTTTGAAGAGCGGGCAAAACCGCTTTGAGAATAACGCCCGTAACCGCGCCGGCGGCTGCCGCGTAAAGCCCCATAAACGGGGCGTAGTATATTACGGATTTCGTGCCCGTTATGAACATCGCAACTGCGAGCTGACCCGCGTTATGCGAAAGAGCGCATAAAACCGAAATGCCCGTAAGCCCGATTTTTTCCCTGCAGTATCTGAGCAGAAGCCACATAACAAGGGTGCTCAGAATACCGCCCGCGAAACTCATCGCTCCCGCCGTCGCGCCCCTTGTTACAAGGGCGAAAAGCGCCTTGAGAACGGTTATCGTCACGGCGTAACCGAGCCCGAGCTCGCCCGCGGCGAACATTGTGATTATGTTCGAAAGCCCCGGCTTTGCCCCGGGAGGCATAAACGGAAAGGCGGGCAGCAGGCTTTCAAGCCAGGATATCGCGAGCGCCTGAGCGCAGAGAATACCGCCGAGCGCCGCCTTGTATGCAAAACTGTTGTTGTCTTTCTTGTTCATATCAATAAGTCACCGCGTCAACATTCCGCTGCGCCCTTACGGTCACAACCACCTTCGCGGGCAGGCATACCGCGGTCTCGCCGCCTCTGTCGAGTTTTCCGCTTTTTACGCACAGTTGATTCTCACACTCAGACGAGCGGAAATAAACGGCGTTTTTCTCAACGGCTATCACCGTGCGCGGTACCGTAGGCGTTGTTATCTCGTAGGGGGAGTCAACCTTCGAAAGGTCAACGCTCTCATACACCTCGCCGTCAACGGTAATCACGGCGGTCAGTTTTCCGCTGTCTCCCGAGCGCAGAAGAATTATGCCGAGAACGCAGATTAAAACAACACCCGCGATTATGAATATATCCGCTTTTTTTATAAGTCCGATTTTCATATTTCAATCCGCGAACGAGAATGAATCGTCCGAGATTTCGAGCGAATCTCTTATTCCGTCCGTTGTGTATATTTTTCCGTCATCGGTGATGAACACCGCCTGACAGCCGTATTCCTCACAAAGTTTCATACCGTCCTCAAGCCCCAGAACAAAGCAGGAGGTCGAAAGAGCGTCGCTTAAAATGCCGCTGTCAGAAACAACGGTCACGCTGCAAAGTCCGTTATCAACCGGATAACCTGTTTCGGGGTCGAGAATATGGTGGTATCTTTTTCCTTCGTAATCAAAGAATCTTTCGTATGTGCCCGAAGTGGAAACAAAGCCCGCGCCCGTTGTCAGCACGGCTATATAATCGGCGCTGCCGGTTTCGGGGCTCGCTATGCCCACGGTGAATTCGCCATCGCCGTAAAGCAGTATGCTTCCGCCCACGCTTATAACGGCTCTTTTTACACCCGAGAGAGCGCATATATCCCTCGCACTGTCGCAGGCGGCGCCTTTACCCACGGCGCCGAGGTCGATTTTCACGCCGTCTTTGAGCGTGACATCATTTGCTTCAACGCTTATTCCTTCATAGCGGCTGCCTCTGAGAGCGTTGGTTTCCTCCTGCGAAGGGGGAGTCTGCCTGTTTTTTACATTCCATAAATCGACAAGCTTGCCGATTCCTATATCGAGAGCGCCGCCGCTCTTTTTGCACACCTCTAGTGATTTTTCAAGAATGCCGAGGGTGGAGTCCGTAACCTCGTATTTTCCCTTTTCGTTGAGCTCGTAAATATCCGAACCCTCAGCCGTCTTTGAAAGGCAGAACTCCTCAAGAACCTGTATGGCGTTGAACACGGCGTCCGCTGTCTCGCCGCAGTTTTCACCCGTTATGTCGGCTGTGACTACCGTGTCCATATAAAATCCGGTTTTTTGAGCGGCTTTTCTGTCGGCAAAGAATTGTTTTACGGGTTTTACGCAGAAACCCGCGATTACGGCAACAATAAGGATAACCGCGCCCGCGATAATCAGTTTTTTCTTTTTCACGCGGGACACCTCTTTTCAGCCGCATAATCACACATCATACATTATAATGGAATATACAATAATTTTCAATTATTTTTATTCATAAAAAACAGTAGAAAATTTCATATAATATGTTATAATAAATTAATATGATTTTTCGGGAGAATTACAATGGCTGAAAATATTTTTATGCCCGCGAGGGTCATTTACGGCAAAGGCGCTCTCAGGGATAATTCCGCTCTTCTCGCGGGGCTCGGAAAAACCTGCCTGATAGTAACGGGCGGAACGAGCGCGAAAAAAAGCGGCGCCCTTGACGATGCCGTCAAAGCCCTTGAGGAACAGGGCATAAACTTTGGAATTTTTGATAAAATCACGGCAAACCCCTTGCTTTCATCCTGCCGCGAGGCGGGCGAAGCGGCGAGGGAATGCGGGGCGGATTTCATCTTCGGCGCAGGCGGCGGCTCAGTGCTCGATTCCGCCAAGGCGATAGCCATATTCGCGTCCAACCCGGAACTTGAGCCCTTTGACATCTACAAAAGGGTTTACGAAAACGCTCCTCTTCCCGTTGCCCTCGCGGGCACCACAGCGGGCACGGGCAGTGAGGTCACCGGTGTAAGCGTTCTCACAAACGATGAAACGGGGCGTAAAAAAAGCATTTCGGGTCCCGACTGCTACGCTAAGGTTTCGTTCTGCGACCCGTTATACACCTGCTCAATGCCCTACGGCGTAACCGTATCCACCGCACTTGACGCCTTCGCTCACGCGGTTGAGGGCTATTTCACTCCGAAATCAACGGGCTTTATTGACATTGTGGCGGAAAAATGCATTCCCGATATCTACAACGCTCTTTGCACAATTTACGAAACAAAGTCGCTCCCCGATGAAGGGCTCAGGGATTCGCTCTACAGGGGCTCGATTTACGCGGGCGTTGTCATCAACACCTGCGGCACGGCGTTCCCGCATCCTCTCGGCTATGTGCTTACCGAAAACTACGGCGTGCCCCACGGAGCGGCGTGCGCGGCTTTCTTCCCCGCGTTTTTCGAAAGGGCGCAGAAATTCTCACCCGTAAAAGCGAAAAAACTCTGCGAACTCTGCGGCGCCGAACCCGACGAGGTAACCGAAGTCATTTCGGCTCTCGCGGATGTAAAAATAAAAATAACCGCCGACGAGGCAGCCGTTTATGCCGAACGCTGGGAGCAGGCGGTTCCGAAGAACTTCCTCTCTTCACCCGGCTCATTAACAAAAGAAGAGGCGGAGAAAATCCTCGCCTCTCTTTAATCAAAACCGCATTCTATAAATCTTATGTTCTGCGGTATGTATATTTCCTTTATATATCTGCCGTCAAACGCCCCTTCGGCTATGCCGGTCACCGTTTCGCCGTTGAATTTAAGCGGAACATAAACAACATCGCTTTTACCCGTGTATGATGTCAGATACAGCCCGTTCTCCCTTTTTTCAAAAGTGAACGAGTTTTTCTGCGAGTCGAACTCCGGCTCCTTCGCCCCGTATATTATGAACGGCTCATATCCGTTTTCAACCGCGTAATCGTAGGCGGCGGAAAATTCGTAGCAGTGTATAACGGTATTCTTATCTGTCCGCGGGCGCACGGCGGCGAAAACGGCAATTACGGCTATGACCGCAACGCACACGGCAATTATAATAATCACTCTTTTTTTCATGGCACTTTTCCTTTCCGTAACATATTATTATCTATTCGCGCTTTTGTCAAATACAATCACGAAAGGTTTTCACAATGGACTACGCTGTTATTTCGCGTCAGGGCGGCAGACCGCTCAATGAGGACAGTTACAGTATAAGTAAAAAAGGCGGCTCGTACTGCTTCACCGTCTGCGACGGCCTGGGCGGTCACGCCAAGGGCGAGGTCGCTTCCCAAACCGCTTCGGAGGTGTTCAAAGATACATTCGAAGATTACGACGGCAAGCCCTCCGCCTTTTTTGAGAGCGCGTTCAAAAAATGCGCTGAGGAGTTCAGACGCCTCGCGGGTGAAAGCTCCGTGCTGGAACTTATGAAAACAACCGTTGTTTCGGCTGTAGCGGATTCAAAGAAAATCAGTTTCACCCATATCGGCGACTCGAGACTGTACGGTTTCACTCCCGAAAAAGCCGAGCTTTTCACGGACGACCACTCCGTGCCAGAAATGCTTGTAAAAACAGGCGAAATAACAAAAGACGAAATAAGAAACCATCCCGACCGCAACAAACTTCTGCGGTGCCTGGCTGTTTCGGATGAGCCGGCGGATTACGATCCGGTCAGGGAGAAAACCGTAAAGAACTATTCCGCCTTTCTTCTATGCACGGACGGCTTCTGGGAACTTATAGATGAAAAAACAATGCTCCGGTGCCTTAAGTGGAGCAAAAACGCGGAGCAGTGGCTCGAACTTATGACCCGCCGTGTTGAAAGGGCGGGCAGAGGCAGACAGACGGACAATTACACGGCAATCGCCGTATTCACGGGAAAGGGGGTAACGCTTAAATGAGATGTATGGGATGCATGAGGGAGTACACTCCCGACACCGACACCTGCCCGCACTGCGGATATGTCAAAGACACCCCCGTAACGCACAGCAACTATTTAAAGCCCGGCACAATGGTAGCCGGCAGATATCTTATAGGCAAGGCACTGGGCAGCGGCGGCTTCGGAATAACCTATATCGCGTGGGACAGTCTTATAGGCAGAACTGTCGCCATAAAGGAATACCTTCCCGGAGTTTTCGCCTATCGCGTGCCCGGTCAGGACAATGTCGCCGCATATAATAAAGAAAGCGGCGAAAAATTCCGCGCCGGCATGCAGAAAACCGTTGACGAGAGCAACACTTTAGCAAGGTTCAACAGTCTTGAAGGTGTTGTGGATGTATATAACTGCGTTGAGGCAAACGGAACCGTATATATAATAATGGAATACCTCGAGGGAAGAACGCTCAAGGAGGAACTGAAAGAGCACGGCAGTTATTCGTTTGACGAGGCGCTCGGCATAATGTCGCCCATTTTAAACGCGCTTTACCAGATACACGACAGCAAAATCATCCACCGCGATATTTCCCCCGACAATATATTCATATGCACCGACGGCACTGTGCGCCTCATAGATTTCGGCGCCGCGCGTGTGACCGCTTTCAATGACGACCGCAAGAGTCTTTCGGTTATACTCAAAAGGGGTTACGCCCCCAAGGAGCAGTATTTCACAAACGCCGCTCAGGGCCCGTGGACGGATGTTTACGCCTGCGCTGCCACTCTCTACAGAATGCTCACGGGTGTTGTTCCGCAGGAGAGTCTTGAGCGAGAGGTACAGGACGCCCTCGCCCCTCCGTCGGAGTTGGGTGTTGACCTGCCCGAATACGCGGAGCACGCCATTATGCGCGCCCTGGTCGTAAATCCCGAGCACAGAACCCAGAACACGGACGATTTCTTCCGCCAGCTCACAGACCCCGAATGCGATGTTCCGTTCGAGCCCGAGCCGGAAGAGGAACCCGAGCCGGCTCCGGTTCCTTCCCCGGCAACGAAAAAGAGCAAAAAGCCCCTCATTGTCACTCTTGTTACAGCGGCGCTGCTCATAGCGGGAATTGTGGGCGCGGTATTCTATGTTCTGACAAAGGGAAGAGTTGTTGACAACGGACAATGCGGTGAAAATCTCGTATGGTCGCTCAACTCCGAAGGCGTGCTTTCAATAAGCGGCAAAGGGCATATGGATGACTACGGCAATTATGTTGACACGCCCTGGCATTCCGAATACAGCAAAATAAATATAATCAGCATAGATGAGGGTGTCGAGAGCATCGGAAGCAGGGCTTTCTACGGCTGCACGGCTCTCGCGAAGGCGGAACTTCCCTCCACCCTCAAAACCATCGGTTCTTACGCGTTTTACGGCTGTTCGAAACTTGAAAACTGCATTCTGCCGTCCTCCGTAACAACCGTCGGAATGAGCGCGTTTGAAAACTGCCTTGCTCTCGAATACCTGCACATTCCTTCGAGCGTGTCCCATTTCGGAGCGGATGTTATCAAAAACTGTCCGCACGCGTATGTGTGCAGTGACTCGGCGGATTCCCCCGCAAGGCAGAACGCCGCGAACTGGCTGGTGGATTTCAAGGTCTGCAACTCCGACCACAGCTCCGCCGCCGAATCGGGCGGTGATCAGGCGCCCGCCTCAGAGTCAACCACTCTTGTTGAAGACGCGCTGTCACAGGGCAGCTGCGGCGACACCCTTACCTGGGCATATACCGGCACGGGCGAGCTCATAATCAGGGGCTCGGGCAGGATGAAGGGCTGGATAATCGACGAAAAAACAGGCACCTGGTCCGCCGACAATGTTCCCGAATGGGAATCAATCGCAAAGGATGTCAGAGTCATCACCGTTGAGGACGGCGTTACCGATATAGGCAACAGCGCCTTCGCGGGCTTCACATCCGTTCAGTCCGTCTCGCTTCCCGAATCACTTATGGCAATAGGCAGCAACGCCTTTATGGGCTGCACAACTCTCAGGGGCATAAACATTCCCGTGTCCGTATCGATTCTCGGCGACGGCGCTTTCAAGGACTGCTCCGCGCTTATAAATGTAAATCTGAACAGCGCCGTTACGCAGATAGGTCAGTACACCTTCAGCGGCTGTAAATCGCTCGCCGCCATAGCACTGCCGGTCAACCTCACCTCAATCGGCAACTACGCCTTCGCGGACTGTGAAACAATATCCCAGTTCACACTTCCGCCCACGCTCACTTCAATCGGCGATTACTGCTTCAAAAACTGCTTCTCGCTCAAATCCCTGCTTCTGCCCTACGGTGTAAAATCCATTCCCAAGGGCGCGTTCGCAGGAAGCGGGCTTGAAACATTCGACATTCCGTCGAGCGTCGGCTCCGTGGGTGAGGGCGCGTTCAGCGGCTGTTCGGCTCTCAAGAGCGTGAATATTCCCAATTCCGTAACGGTTATCGGTCAGGGAGCTTTCGGCGGCTGCACATCGCTTGCGGCGGTAATTCTTCCCTCGTCCGTTTCAACAATCGGCTCCTACGCGTTTTCATCCTGCGCGTCGCTCAAATATGTTCACATTCCCTCAACTGTTTCGAATATAGGCGACGATATAATTGAGAACACAAGCGCGCAGATATGCTGCGACAAAACGGTTTCAAAGGTAAGCTCCTACGCCCTGCGCAACAGTTATTCGTTCCGCGTCTGCGGCGGAAGGCACTGATATAAAAACAGCAAATAATAAACGGGTCTGCCGCTTTACGCGGCAGACCCGCTGTTCTTTTAATACTGTTCCCTGTGCTTCTTCCTTATTGTTCTGAAAATAACATAAGCGAGGCAGAGAAGCAGGAAAACGCCGATGCAGATTCCGTATTTGATTGTAACGGGAGTCATCGCCTCGCCGTTGTCAATGTTGTTCTGGGTGCTGTCGCCGAAGAAGAGCGCCCTTTCGGAAGAGGCGGCGGTTGCGTTGTAGTTTTTCACATCGTCCCAGAGTGAACTCTGCAACGCGAGAATGTTCGGAGGAAGGTTTTTGAAAAGCTGGGTTTTGAACGCACCCTCCTCGGGATAGAGAAGTTCATTCTCATAGTATTCATAATCCGGGTTGTCATATACAGCGCTGTTCGGGCTGCCGTAAGCGATGTATTCCGCGTTCGCGAGGGCGATTTCCGGCTCGTTGATAAAATCAAGATAGAGTTCGGCGGCGCGCTTGTTCTTGGCGCCTTTCAATATGCAGGCGGCGTCAACAAAATAGTTTACGCCTTCCTTCGGATAAACGAAAGCGAGGTCATCGTTGTTTTCCTTCATAAGGAAGTAGTCACCCACATAGTAGGGCGCGAGAGCGGCTTCACCCGCTTCCATTTTGAGGAACACCTCGTCGTTTACATAAACGGGATTGACACTTTTCTGCTCCTTTAAGAGAGCGGCGGCGACACGCCAGCCTTCCTCGGTGTCCATATTGTAATCCTGGCCTAAAATGCTCTGCGCTATAGCGAAGGCATCGCGCGGATTGTTGAACATCAGAATATTGTTGGTGTATCTTTCGTCCCACAGCACCTTCCAGCTGTCGGGGGCTTCCTCAACCATTTTGGTATTATAAATCAGACCCACATAACTTACGGTGTAGGGCACGGAATACTCGCCCGTCGGGTCGTAATCAAGATTGCGGTATTTTTCGGGGATATATTTGAAATTCGGGATGTTGTCGAAATTGATTTTTTCGAGCATATCCTCGTTTATCATACGCTCAATCATATAGTCCGAGGGTATTACTATGTCGTAGGAAACTCCGCCGCCCTTGAGCTTTGAATACATAACCTCGTTATTGTCGTATGTGTCATATACAACCTTTATGCCGTATTTTTTCGTGAATTCGGCGTTTACGTCAACGGTGCCGTCCGCGCCGTCGGAGATGTATTCGCCCCAGTTGTAAACATACAGGGTCGAGCCCCTGAGCGCTTCAATATCACCGTCCGGGGCGGAATACGCTACGGTCAGCGGCAGAAGCGTTATAAGCAGCGCGGTGACCGCGCACAGAACTTTTTTCATTTTCATCACTCCGTCAGAATCAGATTTTTTTGTTTGACTTTTCCTCGCTCTTCTGCTGAGCGATGTTGTAGAGAATCAGAAGAATGAGAATGCTGACAAAAATAAGAGCCGAAAGGGCGTACATATCGGGCTTAACTCTCTTTTTGGTCATTGAGAAAATCGCTATCGGAAGAGTCTGGAAGCCCGGTCCGCTTGTGAAATAACTTATGATGAAATCGTCAAGCGAGAGGGTGAACGCCATAATCATACCCGTAATGATGCCGGGAGTAATAGCGGGGAAAACAACCTTGAAAAACGCCGAAACCGGCCTGCAGCCGAGGTCCATCGCCGCCTCCGCGAGGTTTTTGTCCGTTTGTCTGAGCTTTGGCAGAACGGTTAAAATAACATAGGGCAGGTTGAAGGTGACATGGGCTATGAGAAGGGTGCCGAAGCCCAGCACGGAGTCAATACTCAGCGCCCTGCCGATGAAAACGAACAGAAGCATCATCGAAACGCCGGTGACTATTTCCGGGTTCATCATCGGTATGTTTGTAGTCGCCATAATCGAGGTGCGCAGGGCGCTTTTGCGGAATTTTTCAATTCCCACAGACGCCGCCGTGCCGAGCACCGTTGCAATTACGGATGAGCACACGGCGAGCAGAAGCGTGTTGTAAAGAGCGCGGAGCGTCGCCCTGTCGGCGAAAAGAGTCTTGTACCAGTGGAGCGAAAAGCCGTGGAAAACTATAGTGCTCGTTGAGGAGTTGAACGAATAGAGCAGCAGCACGGCAATCGGCGCATAGAGGAAAATGAAAACGAGGGCTGTGTAAACGCGTGAAAGTCCTTTCATATCACCATTTCCCCCTCATCCGAAAACTTGTTCATAACCGCCATGCTTATAAGAATGAGAATCATAAGCACAAGCGAGAGGGAGGCGCCGAGATTGTAGTTGTAGGACTGTTGGAACTGCCTTTCAATTACATCGCCTATAAGGTCAAACGAGCCGCCGCCGAGTTTCTGCGAAATATAGAATGTGCTGACGGACGGCACGAACACCATCGTTATTCCGCTGACAACGCCGGGTATGCTCATGGGCATAATGCACCTGCGTATTACCGTCAGACGGTTGCCGCCGAGGTCCTGACACGCCTCGACCATCGAGTAGTCAAGTTTAGCCATAACCGAGTAAATCGGCAGAATCATATAGGGCAGGAAATTGTAAACCATACCGAGAATAACGGCTCCGCCCGTGTTTATCATATGAACCTGTCCGATTCCGATTTTCGAAAAGAAGGAATTGATTATGCCGGTGTCCTGAAGAATCGCCATCCAGGAATATGTGCGTATAAGAAAGCTCATCCACATAGGAAGCATTACGAGCATAACCATTGTGCGCTGAACTTTGTCGGTTTTCTGCGAAATGATATAAGCCATCGGGAACGCGATTACAAGGCAGATGATAGTTGCGACAATACCGAACCATATCGACCTTAAGAAGGTGGGCAGATATTTTGAGAGCATCTGCACATTTTCGAGCGTAAAAGCCCCGCCCTTGTCGGTAAAGGAGTAATACACCACGAAAAACAGAGGCGCGATAATGAACAGAGCCGCCCACACGATATAGGGCGAAGCGACAAGCTTCGAGCCCGCGGAGGTGCGTTTGTTCATTACAGATCCTCCTCCTGCTCTTCATCTTCCTCTTCGGGCTCCTCGGCGATTGAAAGTTCCTCGTATTCCTCGCTGAATGAGCTGTAGTCGCCGAACATACCCGAGTACTCGGATTTTTTCATAATGTGAATGGCGTCGGGCTCGATGTAAAGACCTATCTTATCGCCTACCGCCTGATAGTCGGTGGACTGAATCATCCACTTGAAGCCGCCGATGTCAACAATGATTTCAAAGTGCACGCCCTTGAAGGTGACCGAGGTGACCTCGCCTCTGAGCATACCCTTTTCAACGGGAACAACATCCACGTCCTCGGGTCTTACAACAACGTCAACCTGCTCGTTTTCTGCAAAGCCCGTGTCAAGGCATTCAAAGGTCTGCCCCGAAAAACGGCAGCAGTAATCCCTGAGCATAACGCCGTCAACAATGTTGCTCTCGCCTATGAAATCCGCCACAAAGGCGTTGCTGGGTTCGTTGTATATATCCTGGGGGGAGCCTATCTGCTGAATTAAGCCGTTGTCCATAACAACTATTGTGTCCGACATCGAGAGGGCTTCCTCCTGGTCGTGTGTTACATATATGAACGTGATGCCCAGACGCTGCTGAATGTTTTTAAGCTCAATCTGCATATCCTTGCGAAGCTTTAAGTCGAGCGCGCCGAGGGGCTCGTCAAGCAGAAGCACGCGCGGCTTGACCGCGAGGGCTCGGGCGATTGCCACCCTCTGCTGCTGACCGCCCGAAAGCGAGCTTATGTGACGCCTCTCAAAGCCCTTGAGGTTTACAAGCTCGAGCATTTCCCTCACGGTTTCCTTGATTTCCTTTTCGGGAAGGTGCCTGAGTCTCAAACCGAAGGCGACATTTTCATATACATTCAGATGGGGGAAAAGGGCATAACGCTGAAAAATGGTGTTTACCTGCCTTTTGTGAGGAGGCACACCGTTTGTCTTTTTGCCTTCAAAAAAAATCTCACCCTCGTCCGGTTCAATGAAGCCGCCGATTATGCGCAGGGTAGTTGTTTTGCCGCACCCCGAAGGACCCAGCAAAGTTATAAACTCGCGGTCATGAATGGAAAGATTGAGATTTTTAAGCACGGTATTGTCGCCGTAAGCAACGGTGATGTTTCTGAGGTCGATAATGATATTGTTTTCCAATTAGCAGCCCCTTTCTTTGCACAGTTTAATATAAAATAATATAACGTGCGTTTAAAGCATAATATAAAGCATAATCCCGTGAATGTCAACAGATAATTGATAAAAACAGAGCAAAACCGAAGCACAGCCGGACGGCGAATTTAAAAAACTCCGTTTTTCTCCCGTATGCTCGTTTTTGCCCGCTTTTTCTCGCTTTTTATTTTAATTGAAATTTTACGGCTGTTCGAAGATCCTGCCCGATATTTCCAGTATGTCGTCTATCGGAACAGCCGTGCCGTCGTCGAGATACAGAATCATCGCGTATTCGTCTATTTTTCTGACCGTGCCCGTCACGCTTTCGTATCTTCCGCCCTCCTTGTACTCGTCAAACACGAAGTAGTCGATTTTAATTTCCGGCTTCTCCCTGAGTTTTTCCCTGATTATCACAAGACAGCGGTTGATTTTCCGTATTTCCTCATCGTCGCTTTCGATTTTTCTCGCGGTCAGCCGCGCGGTTTCATCGACCGCCTCCTCATAGCCCGAAAGAGCCGCGAAGGGGGCGAACTGCGCTCCGCGGTTTACCATACTCATATGCGGGTGCCTGTCGGAAACGGGGGCGGGCAGGTTGATTATATCGTCATAGTTTCCCATTGCTTTCTCCTTATTTTTTGTGTCCGCCTATCTGCCCGTTGCGCTCAATGGCGGTTGCGCCCTCCTTGTAGCTCAAGCCCCTGAGAATGGCGTTTTTGCCGTATTTTTTCTTTATGTCCGAAACGGCTTTGAGGCGGCGTTTTTCCTTTTCGATTGCGGCGTTTTCCTCCTCGTCTCTCTTTTTCTTTTCCTCATAGTCGGTGAAGAGGTCGAGCTGCTCGTATTCGGGTTCGGCTTCAATCATCTTTTCGGGCACAACGTGCTCCGCCGAAATGTTCATACGCCTTATAAGCAGGGCGCTGTCGGTGATTTTCGTGAATACGCGGAAAGCTGCTTCGGTAATGAGTTTTTCAGAGGATGTCGGCTTAGGAAGATTCTCAAAACCGTGAACTCCCTTAGGTGCGGGTCTGCCGTAATAATCGGAGGCGACGGGACCTTTATACTGACTTTTTATTTCCTCGTTTGTAAGGTTTTCCCTGTCATAACTCACCGCCACCTGAATTCTGTCGGTGGTAAGCCCTTTTTCAAATATCTCGAGCGCCAGGGCGGAAGCCATCTCGCGTATGACAATTCCCGCCTTTTCGTTTGTATAGCCGCATTTGAGCACCTGCCCCGAGCTTAAACTGCTGTTTTCGGGCACATATGCCTTTATGTCCGCAATGGTGCAGGGCTCGCGCCCCCAGGCGTGGTCAATGAGCAGCTCGGCGTTTACTCCGAAAATCTTGTAAAGCAGGTCCTCGTTGAACCTCGAATCCCTGCTTCCCACGGAACAGCGGGCGACATCGCCCATGGTGAACATTCCGTATTCCGCCAGCCGCTTGGCGTAGCCCTTTCCTATGCGCCAGAAATCCGTAAGCGGCGTGTGGTCCCACAGCAGGCGGCGGTATGACATTTCGTCAAGCTCGGCTATTCTCACGCCGTCGCTGTCCGGCTCAATGTGCTTTGCCACTATATCCATGGCGACTTTGCACAGATACAGATTCGTGCCGATGCCCGCCGTCGCGGTGATTCCCGTTTCGCCGAGCACCTCTTTAATCATTTTCATTGTCAGTTCGCGGGCACTCATTTTGTATGTGTCAAGGTAATTCGTAATGTCTATGAAAACCTCGTCAATCGAGTAAACGTGTATGTCCTCGGGCGAGAAATACCGCATATAAATTGAAAAAATCTGCGTGGATATCTGCATGTATTTTCCCATCTGCGGGGGAGCGGCGATAAAGTCGAGTTCAAGGTCGGGATTATCGGCGAGAACCCTTTTGTCATAAGATTTTCCGCTGAATTTTCTGCCCGCGGCGCAATCCCTGCGGAAGGAGTTTATTTCGGCGACTTTTTCGTTAACTTCAAACAGTCGGGCGCGGCCGGGAATACCGTATTCCTTGAGCGAGGGCGAAACGGCGAGGCAGATTGTTTTTTCGGTTCTCGAAATGTCGGCTACAACGAGGTGCGTGTTGAGCGGGTCAAGCCCTCTCTCGGCGCACTCCGCCGAAGCGTAAAATGATTTCAGGTCTATCGCGATATATGTTCTGTTCTGCATCTTCTCACCGCCCTTTGCTGTGATTATAGCAACAAAAAGCGCCGAACTCAATATATAATTGTTTAATTATTTTAAATAAAAGAAAAATTTTTCAAAAAAATGCTTGCAAATTCCGAAATCCTGTGATAATATATCTTTCGCATTTCAGGTCCGTCGTCTCGATAGACGGGGTTTAATGCCAATAACATTAAAGCTGATGTTCCTCTTTCAATCAATTTGTTACGAACATCTGAAAAACAATCGGAGGAAAATTATGAATTCAACAGAAGCACTCAAATTGATTGCGCAGGACTCAGTCAAGGAAGAAGCTCCCAAAATCTCAATCGGTTCAACAGTCAAGGTTCACGTTAAAATCCGTGAAGGCAACAAAGAAAGAATCCAGGTTTTTGAGGGCATAGTTATCGCGCGCCGCGGCTCAGGCGTGTCCGAAACATTCACAGTCCGCAGAATTTCCTACGGCGTAGGCGTTGAAAGGGTATTCCCCGTTCATTCTCCCAACGTTGTAAAGGTTGAGCTTGTAAGATACGGCCGCGTACGCAGAGGCAAACTCTACTATCTGAGAGACAGAGTAGGCAAAGCTGCCAAGGTCAAGGAACTCATTGTTAAAGAAAAATAATTATGAGTGAGGGTGTAACATTCTTTTGTTACACCCTTTTTTCAAAATTCAGCCGTAACGGTGTGGTGAAATTATGGTGCGTGTGGAAGAATCTTTCGTCCCCTACGAGCGTGAGGAAACCCCGCAGGAGAGCGAAAGCGCCGTCAGGGACTCGATAGGCGATTTTTTACTTGAAATAACAGATTCCGCCAAAACAGCAATAATCGTTGTATTACTGCTGTTCACCTTCGTTTTCCGCGCTGTGGGCGTTGAGGGTACTTCGATGAATCCCACGCTGAACGACGGCGACTGGCTCGCGGTAACGGCTATTGACTACGGCGGAATAAACCACGGCGACATAGTCGTGATAACCCAGCCGTGGAGGCGCCACGTGCCGATTATAAAAAGAGTCATCGGCGTTGAGGGCGACAGAATAGACATAGATTTCGTTTCCGGCGTTGTCGCCGTGAACGGAGTTATCCTCGAGGAAAAATACATTCTTCAGAAAACCCATCTCAAATACGATGTTGTTTTCCCCGTAACGGTTCCCGAAAACTGTGTTTTCGTAATGGGCGACAACCGCAACAATTCCCTTGACAGCCGCTCGGGCGAGGTCGGTTTTGTGAACCGCAACTACATTCTCGGAAAAACACTTTTCAGATTCGGCACCGATTGGCGCATAGACGATTAGGAGGCGCAAAATGTTCAAAGGCAGTAAAACACAGTTGAAAATAGCAACCTTTTGCTTCGATATGGTTTCAATATTCGCTACGGCGGCTCTTGCTATAGCGATATGCTTCACCTTCTTTTTCAGAACCGTTGTGGTTGACGGCAGCTCGATGAATCCCACGCTCACTCACGGCGACCGTCTTATCATTACCGCTATGGCGAAGGATTACAAATACGGCGACATAGTCGTATGCAGCCAGCCCAATCCGATGGAAAAGACCCTTATCAAAAGAGTTATCGCCACCGAGGGGCAGAAGGTTACAATCGATTTCGTAAACGGCGTTGTCAAAGTGGACGGCGTTGAACTCGATGAGCCGTATATCGCCGAAAAGACCTACCGTGAAGAGGGCATCGCCTTCAACAACACCGTGGTTCCCGAGGGCTGCGTTTTCGTAATGGGCGACAACCGCAACAACTCAACCGACAGCCGCTCGCCCATGGTCGGCTTTATCGACACGAACTATATTATGGGCAGGGTGCTGTTCAGACTCTCACCGCAGTTTGATATGCACGTGGCGGATTTTTAAAATGAATGACAATGTAACGGTTCAGTGGTTTCCCGGCCATATGGCGAAAACCCGCAGAATAATAAAAGAGAATTTAAAACTCGTTGACGGCGTGTGCGAAATAGTGGACGCCAGAGTGCCCGAGAGCAGCAGAAACCCCGAGCTTGACTCGCTCATTGAGAGAAAGCCGAGGATAGTGCTCCTCAACAAGGCGGATCTGGCGGACGAAAACGCCACCGCGAGAAAAATAAAGGAACTCAAAGCCAAAGGCGTTACCGCTCTCGCGGTTGACTGCCGAAGCGGCAGGGGGCTTGACAAATTCCCCGCGGCGGTGCGCGAAGCCCTCGGCGAAAAGATAAAGCAGAACGAGCAGCGAGGTATGGCGGGCAAGGCGCTTCGCGTAATGGTAGTAGGCATACCCAACACGGGCAAGTCCTCGTTTATAAACAGAATGGCGGGCAAATACCGCGCCAAGGTCGCCGACAGACCCGGCGTCACCACCGTCAGCCAGTGGTTCGCCATCGGCTCGGGCATAGAACTGCTCGACACGCCCGGCGTGCTCTGGCCCAAATTCGAGGACCCCGAAGTCGGCTTCAGACTCGCGTTCACCGGCTCCGTCAAGGATGAGATACTCGACACGGAGGAGATTGCCGTGCGGCTTATAAAAGTATTGCGCGACGGCTACCCCGACAGACTTACGGAGCGCTATAAAATCGAGGATTTCGAACAGCTCGAGCCGTACGAGATACTCGAACTCATCGCCCGAAAAAGGGGTATGCTCGTCAGCAAGGGCGAGGCGGACACCCTCAGGGCGTCGGTTATGCTCCTCGATGAATACAGGGGCGGAAAACTCGGCAGAATAACACTTGAATAGGGAGAATTACCGTGAGAAAAAAACTCGGCATCATTCTTATTATTGTTGTAATTTTTGATATTATCGCTCTCGGCATAGTTGCCGTTGACAAGTTCGTAAACCGCAAAAGCCCCGTGGCTCAGGTTACCGATACAGAATCGGGCGAGGGCGAAACCGGGCTTGCCTCCGGCGAACTCATCTCAACGGTGAGCTTCGTAGCCGTGGGCGACAATCTCATTCACAATACAATATACGAGCAGGCGAAGGCGAGAACGACCGACGGCAGTTATGATTTTTCATACGCCTACGAAAAAATCGCCCCCTATATCGCCGAGCCCGATATCGCCGTTCTCAACCAGGAAACGCTCATTTCCACCGAACACGGCGTTTCGAGTTATCCCATGTTCAACTCGCCTCCGGAACTCGGTCAGCAGATGATTGACCTCGGTTTTGATGTGTTCAATATCTGCACAAACCACTCGCTCGACAAGGGCGAAAGCGGTCTGATTTCGGCTATCAATTACTGGAAGGAAAAGGGCGTTATCACAACGGGCGCCTACCTCAATGAGGAAGATTTCAAAATTCCCGTAAACACCGTAAACGGCGTAAAATTCGCCTATCTCGGCTTTACCGAGAACACCAACGGTCTGAGCCTTCCCGCCGATTCCGATGTTATTCTCGTTATGGAGTCGGATGAGGATTTAATCAAATCAAAGGTCGAAGAGGCAAAGAAAATCGCCGATGTTGTAATAGTCAACGCGCACTGGGGCGAGGAATACACCCACACCCCGACGGCGTCAGAGAAGTCCATGGCTCAGAAACTCTGCGACTGGGGAGTCGATATTGTGCTCGGCACTCATCCCCACGTCATCCAGCCCGTGGAGTTCATAACCTCCACAGACGGCTCCCATCAGATGCTCTGCGCCTATTCGCTGGGCAACTTCATCTCCGCGCAGAACAAAGGTCCCACAATGCTCGGCGGTATGCTCAGCTTCAATGTTGTCAAAAACAACAGCACAGGCGTTATCAATATTGAGAATGTGCGCTTCAGGGGCACTGTGACCCACTACGGCAGCGGTATGTCAAATGTGCGCGTTTACTGCCTTGACGATTACACCGAGGAACTCGCCGCTTCTCACGGCAGAAATGTCAATATGAGCTTCACACTCGACTATCTCAGAAACCTGCTTGAAGAGGTTATCGACAAGCAGTTCCTTGAGTGAATTCTATGACGGGGTTTTTACTCCGTCATATTTAATATGGAGAGCAATATGGATTGGTTTGAGTACGAAAACAGCGCGAAAGCGCAGGGATACAAAGCGATATGCGGAGTTGACGAGGCGGGCAGGGGACCTCTCGCGGGTCCGGTTTACGCCGCGGCGGTAATACTGCCGGAGGGCTGTGTGATAGACGGCCTCAACGACTCTAAAAAGATAAGCGAAAAAAAGCGCGAGGCGCTCTTTGATGTCATAAAGGAAAAGGCGCTCGCTTACTGTGTGGCAAGCGCGAGCGTGGAAGAGATTGAGCAGTTCAATATTCTCAACGCCACGTTTATCGCGATGCGCAGGGCGGTTGAGGGGCTTGAAATCAAGCCCGATTACGCGCTGGTTGACGGCAACAGAGACCCGAAACTTTTCTGCGACACGCTGACCGTTATCAAGGGCGACGCAAAAAGCGCGAGTATAGCCGCCGCCTCGATTCTCGCGAAGGTCAGCCGTGACCGCTATATGCTGGAAATCGACAAACTTGTTCCGCAATACTGTTTCGCTCAGCACAAGGGCTACGGAACAAAACTCCACTATGAGAAAATCCGTGAATACGGCGTGAGCGAGTACCACCGCCCGAGTTTTCTCAAAACGATGAAGTGGTGAAACTATGATAATCAGGAACAAATCGGGTATATGGGGCGAAATCTACGCCGCGCGTTACCTCAGGGATATGGGCTGCGAGATTTTAGCTTCAAACTTCAGAAGCAGGTTCGGCGAAGCGGATCTTGTCGCCTCCGTTGACGGCAGAATGCTTGTGGTTGAGGTCAAAACCCGCGATGAGAACACGGATATCCGCCCTATGGAGGCGGTGGATCAGGGCAAGAAGGAGCGGCTCATCAAAACCGCCGAGGTGTTTATGAAGGCGGCGGGGATCGACTCCCTCCAGCCGAGGTTCGATGTCTGCGAGGTATGGCTCGGCGCGGATTACAAGCCCGCGAAAATCAATTATATCGAAAACGCTTTTGAAACATAATTTAATGTTTTACAAAATATATATTATGTGTTATAATAACAATTCAGGCGGCATTTTATAAAAAAGAGGTATTGTTTATGAACTATGTCAGCACAAGATGCGATTCAATAAAAATATCCGCATCGCAGGCGATTACCAAGGGAATATCCGATGAGGGCGGCCTTTTCGTGCCCGAAACAATTCCTTCCCTATCACTCAACGATATTGAAAAGCTTTCCGCTCTCGACTATGTCGGCAGGGCGAAGAGCGTTCTTTCGCTTTTCCTGACGGATTTTACAAAGGAGGAGATTGACTCCTGCGTTGAGGGTGCCTACGCAACGGGCAGCTTTTCAAGTAAGGATGTAGCCCCTCTTGTGAATCTTGACGACGGAATAAACATTCTCGAACTCTGGAGAGGTCCCACCTGCGCTTTCAAGGATATGGCGCTTCAGATTCTTCCGAGATTTATGACGGTCTCCGCCGCTAAAACCGCGAAGGGCACAAAAATAATCATCCTCGTCGCCACATCGGGCGATACCGGCAAGGCGGCGCTCGAGGGCTTCAAGGATGTTGAAAACACGGGTATTCTCGTGTTCTATCCCAACGACGGCGTAAGCCCCATGCAGAAACTTCAGATGTGCACGCAGGAGGGCGCGAATGTCGGCGTGTGCGCCATTGAGGGCAATTTCGACGACGCCCAGAACGGCGTAAAAAATATCTTTACAAGCAAACAGGCGGCCGAAAAACTCGCCGAAAACAATATGGCGTTTTCATCCGCCAACTCCATTAACTGGGGCAGACTTGTTCCGCAGATTGTCTATTACATCTCCGCCTACTGCGATATGTTCAGATCGGGCAAAATCGCCCTCGGCGATAAAGTCAATTTCGTTGTGCCCACGGGCAATTTCGGTAACATTCTCGCGGCTTACTACGCGAAGGAAATGGGCGTGCCGGTGAATAAACTCATCTGCGCTTCAAACAAAAACTCCGTTCTCACCGATTTCCTCACAACCGGAACCTACGACCGCAACCGCGATTTCTACACCACCATTTCACCCTCAATGGACATCCTCATTTCGTCCAATCTTGAGCGCCTTCTCTACAGCGCTTCGTCGAGTGAAAAGGTCAATGAGTGGATGAAATCGCTCAAGGAGACCGGCAGATACACGGTTGACGCGGACACATTCGGTTATATCTCATCCGCTTTCGCCGCGGGCTTCTGCGACGACGATATGACAAAGGCAACAATCAATAAGCTTTTCAAGGAGCAGAATTATCTCTGCGACACTCACACGGCGGTCGGCGTGAAAGTCTATTATGACTACCGCGAGCAGACGGGCGACACCACCCCCACGGTCATCGCTTCAACAGCCAACCCCTTCAAGTTCAGCAAGGCGGTGCTTGAGGCGGTTCAGGGCGATACGGGTAATCTCGACGAGTTCGCGATGGTTGAGCGCCTCGCTGAGGTCACGGGCAAGGAATGTCCCGCTCCTCTCGCCAACCTGCGCAACAAAGAGGTCAGGTTCACCTCCGTTTGCAAAAAGGATATACCGTCAATGGAAAAGGTTATTTTCGATATGCTCGGCATCTGATTCTGAAAGGAAATCTCTATGGCTCTTTTCGCAATTGCAGACACGCATCTCTCCCTTTCAACCGGCAAAACGATGAGCGTTTTTGACGGCTGGAGCGACTATGAGACGCGGCTTAAAAACAACTGGGAAGCGATTGTGAATCCGGAGGATACCGTAGTTATAGCGGGCGATATTTCGTGGGCTATGGGGCTTGAAGAGGCGCTCGAGGATTTCCGCTTTCTCGATTCCCTCCCCGGCAGAAAAATAATAATGAAGGGCAATCACGACTACTGGTGGTCAACAAAGAAAAAGGCGGACGAGTTTTTTGAAAAGCACTCCCTCACCACACTCAACATTCTGCACAACAACACCTACACGGAAGGCAAATACGCCGTTGCGGGCACACGCGGCTGGTTTTTTGACGCCGAGAGCGATTCCGACAAAAAGGTGCTCCTGCGCGAGGTCGGGCGGCTCAGAACAAGCATAGCAGCCGCGAAGGAGACGGGGCTTGAACCCGTGGTGTTCCTTCACTATCCGCCGCTCACTCTTCTGCAGAAATGCGACGAGATTTACAATGTGCTCGTTGAGGAGAATATAAAGCTCTGTTATTACGGTCATCTGCATTCCTATTCGCACAAAACGGCTTTCACGGGGGAGAGCGACGGCATACGGTTTTCGCTGGTTTCCGCCGATTACACGCTGTTCAGACCCGTTCCTGTTTATGATTTGCCCAAAACAAAAGAATAAACCCGCGCTTTCTTGTAGAAAATAATAAATTTATATAATAATTATTTTAAATGTAGAAATTTTAAAATTTATTTGATATAATCTCATAGTTGATTTATCAATTCATTGGAGGAATTCAAAATGAGCTTAAAATCCGCAAACAAAACCGATACCAACACCTACACCGTGGAAATCACCGTGGACGCCGAAACTTTCAAAACGGCTGTTCACAATGTCTATCTCAAGCAGAGAGAAAAAATCACGGTTCCCGGTTTCCGCAAGGGCAAGGCGCCCCAGCATCTTATTGAGAATATGTACGGCAAAAACGTTTTCTATGAGGACGCTCTTGACGCCGTTTATTCCGACACGGTCTATGACGCTTTCAAGGAAGCGGGCATAGAAGCCGTTGACTCACCCTATGATTTCAACATCATCACCATGAACACCGAAGAGGGCGTTGACCTCGAGTTCAAGGTAACCGTTAAGCCCGAAGTCACAATGAAGGATTATAAAGGCATCGAAGCCGAAAAGGAAACCGTCAGGGTCACCAAGGCGATGATTGAGGAAGAAATCAACTCCATGCGCGAGAGAAACGCGAGAATGGTTGACGTTGACGACCGCCCCGTAAAGGACGGCGACATAGTCAATATCGACTATGAGGGCTTCACCGGCGGCGAGGCGTTTGAAGGCGGCAAGGCGGAAAAATTCGACCTCACAATCGGCTCGGGTCAGTTCATCCCCGGCTTTGAGGAGCAGATTATCGGCCACTCCCTCGGCGAGGAGTTCGACATCAATGTTAAATTCCCCGAGGAATATCACGAGGATCTCGCGGGCAAGGACGCCGTTTTCAAAATCAAATTAAACGGCATCAAGTTCAAGGAGGTTCCCGCTCTTGACGACGATTTCGCCAAGGACCTCGGCGAGTATGACACCGTTGAGGAACTCAGAAAGGGCGTTGAGGACGAAATCCGCACAAGAAAGAACAGCGAAGCGGACAGAGCTTTTGAGGAAGCAGTTCTCTCTCAGCTTACCGAAAAGGTTGAGGCGGAAATTCCCGAGTGCATGTTTGACAACAAGGCAAAAGAGAATATCGACAATTTCGCCGGCAGAATCAGCCAGCAGGGCATCGACCTCGACACCTATCTTATGTATATGGGCATGAAGAAAGAGGACTTCGAGGCGAGAATGAAGGAGCAGGCGGTCGATCAGGTCAAGCTCGATCTCGCAATCGACGCCATAATCAAGCTTGAGAATCTCGAAGCCGACCCCGACAGAGTCGAGGAAGAGTTCAAGAAGATGGCCGATATGTATCAGCTTGAAGTTGAAAAACTCAAGGAAATCATCCCCGCGGGCACTGTTGAGGATTCCCTCAAGAGAGAAGCGGCGGTCAAATTCGTTGTTGACAACGCCAAGGCGAAGAAACCCGCTCCCAAGAAGAAGGCGGCTCCCAAGAAGAAGGCGGAGGCGGCTGAAGAGCCCGCAGATGCCGCTGAGGAGACAAAGGAAGACTCCGCAGAATAATTTGTTTTTGAACGAAAGGAGTTATTATGGCACTTGTACCTTATGTTATTGAGCAGACCAACAGAGGCGAACGCTCATACGACATTTTCTCCAGACTTTTAAGCGACAGAATAGTTGTCCTCTCCGATGAGGTCAACGACACCACCGCGTCCCTCGTAGTGGCTCAGCTGCTTTTCCTCGAGGGGCAGGATCCCGACAAGGATATCAGTCTTTACATCAACAGCCCCGGCGGCTCGGTTACCGCGGGTATGGCTATCTATGACACAATGAATTACATCAAGTGCGATGTTTCAACAATCTGTATCGGCATGGCTGCCTCAATGGGCGCGTTCCTGCTCTCAGCCGGCGCCAAGGGCAAGAGATACGCTCTTCCCAACAGCGAGATTATGATTCATCAGCCCCTCGGCGGAGCGCAGGGTCAGGCGACCGAAATCAAAATCGTTGCCGACCACATCCTTCGCACAAGGGAAAAACTCAACCGCATTCTTGCCGAGAACACAGGCAAGAGCATTGAAGAAATCGCAAGGGACACCGAGCGCGACAATTACCTCACCGCCCAGGAAGCCTGCGATTACGGCCTTGTTGACAAGGTCATCGTTTCAAGATAACACAGGAGGCTTATAATGCCCAGAGATGACGAAAGAAGAGACAGGGTATCCTGCTCCTTCTGCCACAAAACTCAGGATCAGGTTGAAAAACTGATTGCGGGTCCGGGCGTATATATCTGCAACGAATGTATTGAGCTTTGCCAGTCCATTCTTGACGAGGAGCCCAGAAAATCGCGCAAATCGGTCTCAAAGAGTGTCCTTCTTCCCAAACCCGCGGAAATAAAGGAGCAGCTTGACGAGTACGTAATCGGTCAGGAGGCGGCTAAAACCGCGCTGAGCGTTGCGGTTTACAACCACTACAAGCGTATCGGAATGATAAATTCCGGCGATGTCGAAGTCCAGAAGAGCAACATTCTTCTTCTGGGGCCCACGGGTGTCGGCAAAACAATGCTCGCCCAGACTCTCGCCAGAATACTCGATGTGCCCTTCGCCATAGCGGATGCCACAACTCTCACGGAGGCGGGATATGTCGGCGAGGATGTCGAGAATATCCTTCTGCGCCTTATTCAGGCGGCGGATTACGACATTGAAAGAGCCGAGCGCGGCATTATCTATGTTGATGAAATTGACAAGATTGCCCGCAAGAGCGAAAACCCCTCAATCACCAGGGATGTCAGCGGCGAAGGCGTTCAGCAGGCGCTGCTCAAAATAATTGAAGGCACGGTCGCGAATGTTCCCCCTCAGGGCGGCAGAAAGCATCCGCAGCAGGAGTTCATTCAGGTAAACACCGCGAACATCCTCTTTATCTGCGGCGGCGCGTTTGACGGCATAGACAAGATAATCGAAAAGCGCATAGGCGGTTCAGCCCTCGGCTTTGAAACAACAATCCGCACAAAGGCGGAAGTTGAAAGCGAAAATCTTATTTCAAAGACGATTCATCAGGATCTTGTCAAATTCGGCATCATTCCCGAACTCGTCGGCAGACTGCCCGTTATCACAACCCTCAGCGAGCTTGACAGAGACGCCCTCATCCGCATTATGACGGAGCCGAGAAACGCCCTTGTAAAGCAGTATCAGGCACTCTTCAATGTTGACAGTGTCGAACTCGAGTTTGACGAGTCCGCTCTCAACGCCATAGCCGACAAAACGCTTGAGGAAAAAACAGGCGCGAGAGGTCTGCGCTCAATTATGGAGGATGTGCTTCTCAAAATTATGTATGAGGTTCCCTCCGACCCGACCATTGAGCATGTCTGCATTACGGGCAAATGCGTGCTCGAGGGCGCGGAACCTATAATTGAAAGAAACCCCAACCGCAAAAAGCCCGCCGCTCCGCCGAAACTTTCGGCAAAGAACGCGGGTTAAAAGACAGATAAAAACACGGCTTGCAGAACATACTGCAAGCCGTTTATCTTTTTTATACTTATTATATTATCTCATATTCTGATGCGTGTTGTCGCTTACAATGTGAAGGCTGTCTCTTTTACGCTTTCTCATTATCGATCTTATTCTGAGACACACAAGCACAACAATAAAGATGAGAACCGCCGCGCCGAGGAGTTTCATCGGCAGACTTGAGAAAACTCTTGAGAGCACATCGAGAACCGAGAGAATAACGCTTCTTCTCATATCGTTTGACGCCACAAGTTCAATCTCCGCTATCGGCTCGCCGCCGTAGAGAACATTCGCCTTGCAGATTACATCTCCCTTTTTGACGGGCGCGGTCAGCACCTCGGGAACGGTTCCCTCAACGGGCTTTATTTCAACATTTCCCTCGTTCGTGCCTGTGGGCACAAGTTCGTATTTGTCCTCCGACGGGCAGAGGGTAACATAGTCCGCCGTAAAGGAGAGGTGTACGGGCACCTCCGCGGCGACATTCGCCGTGTCGGCAATCTTCACAAGTTCGAGATTTTTCATAGCCCAGTCGGTCATTATTCTGGTATCGACAAAGGCGCAGTTTTCCTCCGCCCTGTCGTCATCAATGTTGTACTGCGGGGCGTTCATAATAACGCATACATAATTGTAGCCGTTATTTGAGGAGATAGTCGCAAGGCACTTGCCCGCCTTCGAGGTTGAACCCGTTTTTCCGCCCACGATATATTTGCTGTAATAGTCGGTGTAGGTGGCGTTGAGAGTCTTGTTCGTGTTGAGAATTGTCTGCGCCTTGCGCAGGTTGGAGGCGGGAATTGTGTAACTTTTGAGCGAGATGATGTTTTTGAAATGCGAGTTCTGCACCGCGTATTTCATAAGTTTCGCCATATCGCGCGGTGTGCTGAACTGATATTCGTCATCAAGTCCGTGGGGGTTCACGAAATTCGTGTTTGTGCAGCCCGCCTTCTCAACAACCTCGTTCATAAGTTTTATAAAGGCGTCAATATCGCCGTTGCAGACATAGTCGGCAAGAATGAGCGCAGCGTCGTTCGCGCTCTCAATAAGCAGGTAGTGAAGAAGGTCGTCAACGCTCAGCTGCTCGCCGTCCTTTATACCCGCTGTCGAGCTGCCCGTTCCGTTGAGCATTTCAATACAGTAAGCGGGCGCGGTAACAACGGCGGATAAATCGCCGCAGTTTTCGAGCACCACGGTCGCCGTCACGATTTTTGTGAGCGAGGCGGGCAGAAGCTGTTTGTCCGCGTTCTTTTCAAAAATAACCGTGTCGTTGTCAAGACTCATGAAAAAATAGTTCTCGCTGTGAAGCGACAGCGTCTCCGTAAGCGAATTGTACGAAGCGCCTGCCGTAACACAGAAAACCGACGACAGAAAAATAATTGATGATATAATAAAAATTAAAAATTTTTTCATAGACTTTATACCTTAAATGTAGTATTATTGTTGTGAAATAATGAAAAATAAACGTGCAATAGATTATAACATGTATTTTTAAAAAAACAATAGAGAAATCAAACTTTTTTAAAGGTGATCCGCATGGTATATATAACAGGCGATGTCCACGGCGATATGAACCGTTTTGAATCGGCGCCGGTAAACAAACTGAAAAAAGGCGATACTTTGATAATCTGCGGCGATTTCGGCTTTATCTGGAACGGCGGCAGGCAGGAGACAAAGGCGCTGCGCCGCCTCGGCAAAAAGAAATACAACATCTGCTTTGTTGACGGAACTCATGAGAATTTTGAAAAACTCAATTCCTACGAGGTCACAAAATGGCACGGCGGCAAGGTGCACAACATCAGCGGCAACCTCTACCACCTTATGAGAGGCCAGATTTTCGACATTGAGGGTATGTCCTTCTTCACAATGGGCGGCGGCGAAAGCCCCGATATCGACATAAGATTCGAAAACAACCGCTGGTCCAAGGATGAGTTCCCCACAAGGGAGGAACTGCTTGAGGGCGCCGAAAATCTCGAAACGAGAAACTGCAAAATAGACTATGTCATAACCCACGAGCCGCCTGTAAAAATCAAATCGTTTCTCGCTCTCAAGGACGGCGAAGAGGCGGTAATAAACGGTCTCAACACCTATTTTGAGGAGCTTTCGCAGACCTGCGAATTCAAGCGCTGGTTTTTCGGCTCAATGCATCTTGACAGGTTCGTTTCAAGCGCGCACGTGTGCGTGTTCAGAAAACTGATAAATCCCATTACGGGCGAAATACAGTATTAAGGAGGAATAATAATGAAAAGAATAATATCCGTTATCCTCGCTCTCTCGCTTTGCGCGGGCGTTGTTATTGCGTTTTCATCCTGCGGCAAAAAGAACAAGGAAATTCAGGCGATAGAAGAGGCGTTCACGGGCGTTTCCATAGGCGGAACACTTGATGAAAATAAACTTGAGGAGGTATCGGTCGCGGGCTCGGATGAGGACAGCGACAACTCCGTTTACAACTATGTTGACGGCAGTGAAACCCGCGGCTTTATTGTAAATAAGGAAAAGGGCGAAGCCGCAACCGTTAATTTCGTTATAGAAACCGTTTTGTACAAGGATATAGATAACGACGGCTACGAGGAGGTTTACGCCACAGGATACAACTCCAATTCCGACGTAACTGTTGTCGCGCTGTTTGACTATGTCAACAGTATGCTGCCCGCCGTTCAGGGCGACAAACCGCTTATGACCGTTGTTGCGTATGTTCAGATTCCGGGTGAAAAGCACCTTACATTCGCCGAAAAGAGCGACGGCGTTCACGTCTTTGAAGGCGAAAAGGATTACGGCGTGATTTCAACAAACGGCGAAATTCTTCAGATGAGCAATTATAACGACATCTCCGGCAAGGATTCCGAGATAGACCCGTCAATGTTCGTCACCGCCAAATTCCTGTTTTACTATAACGGCAAACAGTTGACTCCGGAAAATGATTTTGCCTATGATGACAATGTCGCGAACGACCTGCTTGTTATCGAAGCGCTTGACAAGGCGGCGTTTGAAAAACTCACGGGCAAAACCTTCACATCGCTGGGCGCTGATATCGATTCAAGGTCGATTATGACCATAAACGGCAAGCAGTATGTCTCCTGGCAGACTCTTGACAGAAACTACGGCATTTCAAGGCACATCGACAAAGATCCCGAATATGATATCTACTATGTCAATTTCTGCGATAATGAAGAGGATTACAACGGCTACTATGTAAAGGAAAAAGAGGAGTACGCCGAAACTCACGGCAAGACGGTTACGTCAAAATCCGCCGAAGGCGAAACAACGACAGCTGCTCAGTGACACATAAATAAAATAAAATAAAAAGGGACTGTCTTCCGGACAGTCCCGTATTTTTTTGCGCTTTACCTGTTCCTTTTTTCGATGATTTTATCCCTGATTCTCTTTGCCGCCGCGGCGGCTCTTGAATAATACTCATCCGCGCTCACATTTTCATAATATCCGCTTGTGTGCCGCATAAGCTCAAGCATAACCGTGCCCTCAAAGCCCGATTCCGCTATGTACTGAGCGGCTGTGTCAAAATCGAGCCCCGCATCAAACGGAATCATATGCATATCACCCTCGTGTTTACCGAAATTGTCGTGTATATGAAGAGCGACAAGACGGCTCCCGAAAAGAGGCATAAATCTTCTGCCGTAGGCAAAGCACGCCTCGTGCCCCACATCCCAGCAGAAGCCCGCCCCGGGAAACTCCTCCATGGCGAAGGCGAGGTTCGCGAGCTTGCGCTGATTCTCAAACGCTATTTTAACTCTGTTTTCGCAGGCGTAATCAACGAGCTTTTTAAAGCGGTAATAACCCGCGTCGCTTATTCTCGGCGCGTTGTCGCCCGATGAGAGGTGCACAACCGCAACGGGTATTGAGTGCCTCGCGCAAACATCGACACTCTCCGTCAGCATTTTAAGCGTGTCGTCGCCCTCGGGTAAATCCGACCATATTCTGTTTATACCCTTAAACGGCGCGTGGCAGGTATCAACGCTTATGCCCGCCTCCTTGAGAAGAGGTACTATTGTGTCGATATCCCCGTTGTCCGAGTCAATAAAGGTCGCCCCGAAGCCGTATTTTTCAAGCAGTTCAATCTGCTCCTCCGGCTTTATTTCGTTTTTGCCGTAGGCGTCCCAGCTTATGCCGATTTTCATTGTGCCACCTCCCGTTTTCAATTAAAGATAACATAAAAAAACACAACAGTCAAAAATTTTTTCAAAACCGTGCAATAATCCGCCCCTTCTGTGCGTTTTATATGTGAAAGCAATCTGAAAGGAGCGTTTCAAAATGAAAAAAACAAACGGTAAAACAAAAAGAACATTATTAATCATCATCTGCGCGGTTCTTGTTGCCACACTTCTCATCGGCTTCTGCTCGTGCGGAACAAGGGTACTCGAGATGAAGGCGTATGACACCGCCGAGACCGCGGAGGACGGCGAACCCCGGTATGTCAGCGAACTGAGCAGGGAAAGTACGGGCGAAAACTACGGCTACGCGGCAAAAGCCCTTGATGACTCCGCGTATGAGTCAACAGAGGACGGCGGAAAATCAGCCGCCCGGAACAGCGATTCTATGCCGAAGAGCGACTATAAGCAGACTGCCGACGCCGCCTTGCGCAAACTTATAAGAGATGCCTCAATGGATATTGAAACCCAGAAATACGACGAGTTTTATTCGGCTCTCGGCAAGGCGATAACCGAAAACGGCGGCTATGTTCAGTCCTCAAACGAGCACGGCAGCAATTATAATTACTCGCAGTCGCGCAGTATGGATCTCAAGGTGAGAATTCCCGCCGACAATCTCGACGCGTTCATTAACAGTGTTTCGTCAATAGCAACCGTTACGGCAAAGTCCGTCTCCGTCAGGGATGTGACCGGCGACTACATCGATACCGAGGGCAGAATCAAGGCGCTTGAAACGGAATACGACGCCCTGCTCGCCATCCTCGCCAAAGCGGACACGGTAGCCGACCTCATAACCGTACAGAACCGCCTGACGGAGGTAAACGCCGAGCTTGAAAGCTGCAAATCCCGCCTCAAGAATTACGACGATCTTATCGCCTACTCAACCGTAACAATGCAGGTTTACGAGGTGGAGAGAGTCACCGCGCCCGAGCCCGAAACCTTCGGCGGCGAGGTTCTCGGCAAACTGAAGGACAATCTTATTGACATAGCCGACGCAGCACGCGCCTTCGCGGTCTGGTTCATAAGCTCGCTTCCCGATATCATACTGCTCGCCCTCTTCGGCACGGCGGCGTTCTTTATCGGCAGACGCGTTATCAAAAAGCGCAGGCCGAAAAAGCAGAAAACCTTTGATAAATATGTAAACAGCGGCAAAACCGAAGAAAACAACAAATAAATAATAACTCTTGAGCGGCGCGGTAAATTGTGTTATTCTTTATTCATACCCGTAACGGGAGGAATAGAGATGAAAAAGAAACTGTCGGGAAGAGACGCGTTCGATTTCGCGTACTCGAATTATACCGACACGCTTTACCGCGTCGCCGTGCACAACACGCGCGAACAAAGCGACGCCGAGGACGCCGTGCAGGAGGTTTTTGTAAAACTGCTCGAAAAAACACGGTCGTTCAAGGATGAGGAGCACCTCAAGGCGTGGCTCATACGCGTTACAATCAATATATGCCACACATATTACAGGCAGTCGGGCAAAACGGAAGAACTGCCCGAAAATCTGCCCGCTCCGGATATGCCGGATTTCAGCGTGCTCGATTATGTTAAGGCGCTGCCCGAAAACTATCGAAACGCGATTTATCTGCACTATTTCGAGGGATACACCGCGCAGGAGATTGCGGATATTCTCTCTTCAAATCAGAACACCGTGCTCTCGTGGCTTAAGCGGGGCAGGGAACTTTTAAAAGAACGGATAGGGGGTTTTGACGATGAATAACAAGGATAAATACATTGCCGAAGTCGAAGCCCTCAAAGCGGGTGACGACCTCAAAAAAGCGATACTTGAAAAAGCGGATAAAAAGCCGCAAAACAACTCCTACAAAAAGATAATTCCCCTTGCCGCCTCCTTCGCGGTCGTAATACTTGCAGCCGTTCTTGTGGCTGTTCCCGCAACACGCAACAGGGCTGCCTTAAAAAAGGACGCCGCCGCGGTCGAATACGCCTATGATGTGAAGGACGAAGCGGAAGGCGAATTATACGAATACAACGCCGCGCGGAACGAGGAATATGACAATTCGGAAAGCGGGGCAGCCGGAAAATCCGCCGAAAGCGGCACCGGCGCATGGTATGTTGATATGCTCGGCAGAGGCCTCAACGAGATGGAGCAGAAGGCGATTCTCGGCTACAGTTATGACAGCGAAGGCGACTGTTTCTACACCGACGACAAGGACTGCTGGCAGTCCGGCCTCGGCTACAACGAAATCTACGACCGGGCGGCAGGCTTTTCAGCCCTGTATATCGACAAACTCCGAATCCGTTTTGACTATGAAGATGTCGCCTGGATGATTCAGCTTTGGAAGGGTCAGTACGGCTGGGTGTTTGTCGGCGGCGAAATCGGCGTTTTCACAAACGACGAGCTCAAGACATCCGGGATTGGTTCAATGGAAATGAGCAAATACAAATGCGCCGATAAGTCCGATTGGCTCAATATGAGCATGGACATTTATTGGGATAAGGATAATAACGGAGAATTCAATAAAATTCTTTCAAGACCTTACACCAAATACTGGTGGTGTACGGGATTTAAATACGGCACTCTCAACAGATTCGCGTCCCCAATCGCCGAACTCATTATGCAGGCGCGCGTCACCTTCAAATCTTCCGCAATGGCGAATCTTTTTACAACCGGTATGCAGAGAACGGGCTTTAGGTCATCCTCTTCCGCCCACGAATTAAAGGATGACAGTGTTTATCAGAACGGTTCAGATGTGTATTTCAGATGGCGTTCGGTTCGTCCCTTCGGCGATGAATCTTCGGATAATCCGCAGTGAAGAACACAATTATTCTACACCTACCGAAATAATATGATTTATTAAGAATTTTTTAAGGAATGGCGTTTTGTATTTACAAAACGCCTTCTTTTTGTTATATTATATCGGACTTATAATAAAGGAGAAAAGTATATGGCATCATTTTCCGACCTCGGTGTGCTTCTCGGTGAGGTCTCCCGTCAGCAGATTATCCACACCACCAAGAACCCGCTCAAGGCACAGAACAATGTACTCAAAAAGATTGTCAGAAGAAACAAAAATTGTGAACTCGGCAAAAAATTAGGTCTCAAGGATATCCACTCCATCAAGGAGTATCAGGATAAGGTTCCGCTTTCAACCTACGCGGACTATGAGCCCTATGTTGACCGTATGATGAACAACGGCGAAAAGCGCCTTATGTTCAACGGTTTAAACCTCCGCTACGCGTCATCCTCGGGCTCGGTAGGCAAGCCGAAAATGCTTCCCAAGGGCTTAAACGACCTGTGGAAGATGCAGTGCATCGGTTTCTCCGTTTCGGTCACAACCGCTTACCATCACCTTAAAAAGCAGGGCAAGCGCCTTAAAGGTCAGCTCGGACCTCTCGCGCTCAACCTTTCCGGTCACAAAACAGCGGACGGCAAAATGAGCAACGGCGCGGCGCAGATTCCGCTTCGTATGTTAAAGCCCATTCTTCCGTTTTTCTGCACATCTCCCATCCCGCTGCTTTTCCCCAGCCTTGACGACAAATTCGACACATCCTATTTACACCTTCGTTTCTGCCTTGAAAACAAGAAGGTCACATATCTCGGTTCAATAGTCGTAACCCTTCTTACCCAGATGTTTGACTATCTTGAGGACAACTGGGAAATGCTCTGCGACGATATAGAAAAGGGTATTATCAACCCCAATATCGACTGCACCGAAGAGTTCCGCAAGAAATATGCCAAAAAGTTCAAGCCCAACCCCGAAAGAGCCGCCGAACTGCGCAGAGAGTTCGAAAAGGGCTTTGACGATCCCATCGCTCCCCGCATCTGGCCCAACCTTCAGTGGGCATACGGTATGATGAGTTCGAACCTCGCCATTTACGCCGAAAAACTCCGCAAGGCAATCGGCCCCGATGTTCCGATTCACCGCATGGGCTATGCCGCGGCGGAAGGCTACTTCGCAACTCCCATGGAGCTTGATGTTGAGGACTATGTAGCCATTCCCTACACCGTATTCTTCGAGTTCCTTCCCATCGAGGAGGACGAGGAGAAGGCGGACGATTCCGTAAGACCTCTCCTTCTCAACGAACTCGAGGTCGGCAAGATGTATGAAATGATAGTTTCAAACTTCTCCGGTCTTTACAGATACAAGATGGAAGACGTCATTGTTGTTACCGGTATGTATAATAACACTCCGCGTATCAAACTCTGCTTCAGACAGAACCTTTCAATGAACGTTGCCAATGAGAAGACCACAACCGATATGACCGACGCCGCCGTTGACCAGATTACCAAGGAAGTCGGCGTTGAGTATCAGGGCTTCAGCTTCTATCCCGATTTCACAACCAAGCCGCCCAGATATACTCTTCTCATAGAACTCAAGAAGGGCGAGGCGAGCGAGGAAAACAGAGAGGCGCTCATTCAGGCGCTCGACAATGCCATGGACGGCATTAACGAGAAATATTATAAGTACCGCCGCTGGGGTATGCTCGGCAGACCCGAGGTTCTCTTCCTCAAGGAAGGCGCCTATGTCGCTTATAATAAGTATCTCGCCGACAAGGGCGTTGTTCTCAACCAGATAAAGCCCGTAACGGTCATCAACAACGAGGAGAGGGAGCAGTTCTTCTTCTCACAGGTCGCAACCGACGCTCCCGTTGTCAAGGATGTTCTCGCAAAGGCGAACAAAGAATAATAAATCAGTTATAAAACGCAGGTCTCCGGACCTGCGTTTTGTGTATTATTTACAGTTGACAAACTCCGTAAAAATGGTATAATTTATTTACCGACCAAGGTGGCGGGTAAATAGAACCTTGTTTTATTATTTCCAATTACTATAAAGGAGAACTTATGATTTACGCTGACAACGCATCAACAACAAAAATGAGCAAAACGGCAATAAACGCCATGCTTCCCTATTTTGACAATATCTACGGCAATCCCTCCAGCCTTTACGCCTTCGGGCAGGAGGCAAAGGAGGCGCTTGAGGACTGCAGGCAGAGAGCGGCGGCGTGCCTCAACTGCGAGCCGAGGGAAATCACATTCACCTCCGGCGGCAGCGAAGCGGACAATCAGGCGATTGTCTCCGCGGCGAAAGCAGGCGCCAAAAAGGGCAAAAAGCATATAATCACAACCGCCTTCGAGCATCACGCGGTTCTTCACACTTTGAAGGCGCTCGAAAAGGACGGCTTTGAGGTGACTTATCTCGATGTTCACTCAAACGGCATCGTAACGCCTCAGCAGGTTTCCGACGCTATAAGAGAGGACACCTGCCTTGTTACGATTATGTTCGCGAACAACGAAATCGGCACAATTCAGCCCATAAAGGAAATCGGCGCTGTCTGCCGTGAAAAGAAGGTTCTTTTCCACACGGACGCGGTTCAGGCGGCGGGTCATATAAAGGTTGATGTAAAAGAGCAGAACATCGATATGCTCTCAATTTCCGCCCACAAATTCCACGGTCCCAAGGGCACGGGTTTACTTTACGCGAGAAAGGGCATAGTCCTTTCAAATATCATACACGGCGGCGCGCAGGAGAGAAGCAAGCGCGCGGGCACCGAGAACATAGCCGGCATAGCGGGTATGACCGCGGCTCTCGAAGAGGCGTGCGCTTCAATTGACGAAAACTATAACAAAATGCTTCCTTTGAGAGAGCGTCTCATTGACGGTTTGAGCAAAATCGAGTATTCCGAGTTGAACGGCGACAGGGAAAGCCGCCTTCCCGGCAATGTCAATTTCTGCTTTGAGGGCATTGAGGGCGAATCGCTCCTGCTCCTGCTTGACGATAAAGGAATCTGCGCTTCGTCGGGTTCCGCCTGCACCTCGGGCTCACTTGACCCGAGCCACGTTCTTCTCGCGATAGGCAGACCCCACGAGGTAGCCCACGGTTCGCTCCGTCTTACTATAAACGAGGAATTCACCGAAGAGGATATAGACTATATTATTGAAGCGGTGACGGATGTTGTAACATATCTTCGCAATATGTCACCCTTCTGGCGCGACCTTGTTAACGGCGTGCGCCCCCATGTTTTTGCGAAATAAGAAAGGAGATTACTATGGCACTTTACAGTGAAAAGGTTATGGACCATTTCCGCAATCCCCGTAATGTCGGCGTGATTGAAAACGCGGACGGCGTAGGCGAGGTGGGCAACCCCGTCTGCGGCGATATTATGAAGATTTATCTCAAAATAGACAATGACATTGTCACCGATGTAAAATTCGAAACCTTCGGCTGCGGCAGCGCAATCGCCTCAAGCTCAATGGCTACCGAACTCATAAAGGGCAAGCCCGTGTCCGAGGTGCTTCAGCTTACAAACAAAGCCGTTGTCGAGGCGCTGGACGGTCTTCCCGCGCACAAGCTTCACTGCTCCGTGCTCGCCGAGGAGGCAATCAAAAAGGCGCTCAAGGATTACTACGACAAAAACGGCATTGAATACGACAAAAACCTTTTCCCGGACTGCGACAGCTGCGCTCACTGCTGCGACCAATGAGCATTGTTGAAAAACTGCGTTCGCACCGCGACCTGACGGATGAGGAACTGCTGACTCTCATTTGCACCGATGAATACGATTCCGGACTCAGGCGGGCGGCGGACGAGGTGCGCAGAAGCGTTTACGGCACGGATGTATATCTCAGAGGGCTTATCGAATTTACAAATTACTGTAAAAACGACTGCTTTTACTGCGGAATAAGAAGGAGCAGCCGCTCTTCGCAGAGATACCGTATGTCGAAGGAGGAAATCCTGGGCTGCTGCCGTCAGGGCGCTGAACTCGGCTACCGTACCTTTGTGCTTCAGGGCGGGGAGGACCCGTATTATACCGACGATCTTATGTGCGATATAATATCGGAAATCCGCTCGCTTTACCCCGAAAACGCCGTGACTCTCTCAATAGGCGAAAAGAGTTACGACACTTACAGGCGTTTTTTCGAGTGCGGGGCAAACCGCTATCTGTTAAGGCACGAAACCGCTGACGAAACCCACTACGGCAAACTCCATCCCGCAGAAATGTCAGCCGAAAGGCGCAAGCAGTGCCTTTTTGAACTCAAGGAAATCGGCTATCAGACAGGCGCGGGCTTTATGGTCGGCTCGCCCTTCCAGACCCCCGCGAACATTGTATCGGACCTCCGCTTTATGCAGAGTGTGTCGCCCGATATGATAGGCATAGGTCCGTTCATACCCGCTAAAGGCACTCCGTTTGAAAGTTTTCCCGCGGGCAGCGTGGAACTCACATTAAGGCTCATTTCGATAATACGCCTTATGTTCCCTTACGCCCTTATTCCTTCCACAACGGCGCTCGGAACTCTTAGCCCGCAGGGCAGGGAACTCGGTCTTAAAGCGGGCGCGAATGTCGTTATGCCTAATTTATCTCCGGTTGAGTACCGCGATAAATACTCTATCTATGACAATAAAATCTGCACGGGCGAGGAGTCCGCGCAGTGTAAAACCTGCCTTGAACAGAGGGTGAAAAGCGCGGGCTACACAATAGTTGACTCGGTAGGAAACGTTAAAAGGAACTGAAATATGAAAGCACTTATTGCCATGAGCGGCGGCGTTGATTCGAGTGTTGCCGCTTTTCTTATGAAGGAGCGCGGTTTTGACTGCGTCGGCTGCACGATGAAACTTTATGAAAATGAAGACATCGGCATTCCCGAGGGCAGAACCTGCTGCTCGCTCGACGATGTGGAGGACGCGAGAAGCGTCGCCTTCCGCCTCGGAATACCCTATTATGTGTTCAACTTCACGGGCGACTTCAATAAGAATGTAATTGACAATTTTATAAAATGCTATGAGCGCGGCGTAACGCCGAACCCCTGCATAGACTGCAACCGCTATATGAAATTCGACCGCCTCTATGAGCGCGCGAAGGTGCTCGGCTGCGATTATATTGTCACAGGGCACTACGCCCGCGTTGAGGAGGAGAACGGAAAGTTTTTCCTCAAAAAAGCCCTCGACCCCGACAAGGATCAGAGCTATGTGCTTTACTTTTTGAATCAGGAACAGCTTGCCCACACAATGTTCCCGCTCGGCTCCCTCACAAAGGATAAAACCCGCGAAACAGCCGAAAAAAACGGCTTTGTCAACTTCAACAAGCCCGACAGCCAGGATATCTGCTTTGTGCCGGACGGCGATTACGCCAAGGTAATTGTGGAGCGCACGGGCAGGGTTTATCCCAAGGGCAGTTTTGTCGGCAGGGACGGCAGAATATACGGCGAGCACAAGGGCATTATCAACTACACAATCGGTCAGCGAAAAGGTCTCGGCATCTCCGCTCCCGAACCGCTCTATGTGCTGTCAATTAATCCCGAAAACAACACCGTGGTTCTCGGCAGCAACGACGACCTTTTCACGGACGAGCTCTACGCCGGAAGCTTCAGCTGGATATCGGGCGAAGCGCCGACGGAGGAGTTCAGGTGCAGCGCGAAAATACGCTACCGCCAGAAGGAACAGCCCGCCACGGTCACTCCTCTCGAAAACAACAGGGTAAAAATAAAATTTGACGCTCCGCTCAGGGCTGTAACACCGGGTCAGTCGGCAGTGCTCTATGACGGCGACACGGTACTCGGCGGCGGAATAATTGAAAAGATATGAAAGAAGAATTTATAAGAACCGGAATGCTTTTAGGCAGTGAAGCGGCGGAAAAACTCGCCCGCTCCCGCGTCGCCGTGTTCGGTCTGGGCGGTGTAGGGGGCTATACGGTTGAGGCGCTCGCCCGCTCGGGCGTGGGCGCGCTCGATCTTATTGATAGCGATAAAATCGCCCCCTCAAATATAAACAGGCAGATTTTAGCACTTCAAAATACCGTCGGCAGATATAAGGCGGATGTCGCGAAAGAGAGGGTTGAGTCAATCAATCCCGATTGCTCGGTGACTGTTTATAAACTGTTTTATCTGCCCGACACGGCGGATCGGTTTGATTTTACGCAGTATGATTATATTGTTGACGCCATTGACACCGTCACGGGCAAACTCGCCATTATCGAAAACGCGAAAAAGGCGGGCACTCCCGTAATAAGCGCCATGGGCACGGGCAACAAACTGAACCCTCTCGCCCTGAGAGTGTGCGATATCTACGAAACTTCCGTCTGCCCGCTCGCGAGAATTATGCGAAGCGAACTGCGTAAAAGAAACATAGACTCGTTAAAGGTCGTCTGCTCGGACGAACCGCCGTTAAAACCATTTTTCACTCCCGAGGAGGAAAAGCACTCCGTCCGCCGCGACACTCCCGCATCGGTCGCCTTTGTGCCCTCGGTAGCGGGGCTTGTAATCGCAGGCGAAGTAATAAAAGATTTAACCGGAATCAACAGGTGACGCGCTATGATGATATCAACAAAAAGCAACTACGCCTTAAGGGTGATGATTGACCTCGCGGAGCACGACGAGGGCAGTTATGTAGCCATGAAAACCATTGCCGACAGGCAGGAAATATCACTCAAATATCTTGAGAAAATCCTGCCCTGCCTCGTTAAAGAGGGCCTTATTGAGGGCGTTCACGGCAAGGGCGGCGGATATAAACTCACAAAAAAGCCCTCCGAGTATAAAATCTCCGATATTCTTTCAATCACCGAGGGCGATCTCGCTCCCGTGCGCTGCCTCGAGCACGGCGCAAGTCACTGCACAAAAACAGCCGACTGCCGTACTTTGCCGCTCTGGAGTGAACTCAACAAACTCGTTTACAACTACCTCGACTCCGTCACAATAGCGGATCTGATGAAAAACAAATAAAAAAACGGCTTGCAGGTTTTGTAATCTGCAAGCCGTAATTCTTTTTACCACTCGTCGTTCTCGTCGAGCATCACCGCGTGGGCGCAGCGTATTCCGTCAACCGCCGCCGATACTATGCCGCCCGCGTAACCCGCTCCCTCGCCGCAGGGATAAATTCCGCGGATGTTCGCCTGAAAAATCTCATCGCGCAAAATTCTCACGGGGGAGGAGCTTCTTGTTTCGGGCGCGGTCAGAGGCGCGTCGGGAAGGGCGAAGCCCTTGAGCATATTGTCCATTTTATAAAGCGCCGCCGCCATTGTGTCGGTGACCTTCCGCGGCAGTATTCTTCTTATGTCGCCGGGGGTAACACCCGTGGGGCAGGTGGGCTTTATGTTACCGAGTTTTTTTGACGGCACATTGTTCAAAAAATCTCCTACTGTCTGGCAGGGGGCTGAATAATCGCCTCCGCTTTCAATAAACGCCGTTCTCTCGATTTTCCTTTGCAGTTCGATTCCCGCGAGAGGGTGTTCGCTTTCAAAGCTTTCGGGCTCAATGCCCACAAGCAGGGCGGCGTTCGAGTTTTCGCCGTCGCGGGCGTAGCGGCTCATACCGTTTACAACAACAGTGTTCTCCTCCGATGCCGCCGCTACAACCGTGCCGCCGGGGCACATACAGAAGGTGTAAGCCCCTCTGCCGTGTTCGGGATGGCACGCCATTTTGTAGTTCGCCGCTCCGAGGGCGGGATGTCCTGCGAAAGAGCCGTACTGCGCTCTGTCAATCATCTCTCTCGGGTGCTCTATCCTCACGCCTACGGAAAACGGCTTCTGCATCATTTTAACGCCTTTTTTATAGAGCATTTCGACCGTGTCGCGGGCAGAGTGGCCTATGCTCATTATGACCGTGTCCGTTTCGAAATCATAGAAAGTGCCGTCCGCGCGCTTTACGGTAACGCCCTGGGCGACTCCGTTCGAGATTATAATATCCGTAACCTGCTGCCCGAAATGTATTTCGCCGCCGAGCGAGATTATCTCCTCGCGAAATGCCTTCACAACTTCGCCCAGACGGTCCGTGCCTATGTGCGGATGTGATGAGTATTTAATCTCCTCGGGCGCGCCGTGGAGCACAAGCTCGTCAATTACCTTTCTGCAAAGCGGGTCCTTTATTCCCGTTGTGAGTTTGCCGTCCGAGAAGGTTCCCGCTCCGCCCTCGCCGAACTGAACATTTGACGAGGTGTTGAGTTTTTTGTCAATCCAGAAACTCTCAACATCCTTTGTGCGGGTGTCAACATCGTTTCCTCTTTCAAAAACTACGGGTCTGAGCCCCTCCCTCGCGAGTATGAGGGCTGCGAAAAATCCCGCGGGTCCGAACCCCGCGATAACGGGGCGCAGTTTGCTCGTCCTTCTCAATTCGGGAGCGGAATATTCATATTTCACGCCCTTTTCAACCTTCGGGTTCCTGCACGAGGCAATAAGCGAATCCTCGTCGCCGTCAACCGTCACATTGACATTATACACGAAATAGATATTATCTTTTTTTCTCGAGTCAACCGCCTTTTTTGCTATCTCTATTCCCGTTATTTTCTTCGGCGAACAGCGAAGCGCTTTGGCAGCCGACTGAAGAAGCGCGCCCTCGTCGCTTTCAAGCGGCAGTTTTATCTCGTTTATTTTAATCATTTTCCGTTTCCTCCGAGCCTGCCCGCTATAAGACCGGACGACCACGCCCACTGCAGATTAAAGCCGCCGCAAGGTCCGTCAACATCGATTATCTCGCCCGCGAAAAACAGGTTTTCGCAGATGCGCGATTCCATAGTGGCGGGGTTTATCTCCTTCACGCTCACTCCGCCGCTCGTGACCTGCGCGTTTGCAAAGCCCTTTGTGCCCGTGACCTTTATTCTGAAATTGTGTATTGTATTTACAATATTTTCAATATCCTTTTTCTTAAGTTCATCAATACTCTTTGAAGCGGAGTAAAGACCGCATGCCTTCAGAACAGCGATTCCCGCCGCCTTGGGCATAAGCCCCGTAAGAAGCGTGTCAAAATCGCGCTTGTTTTCGCGGCAGAGAGCGGCAAGGAAAACGCCTATATCGTCAATATCGGGAACAAGGTCGATTGAGGCATAAATATCGGCGCCCTTTTCTTTGTTCCTTTCAAAAGCCGAAGCGGTCTCCATAGCGGCAATGCCCGAAATACCGCCGTCCGTGAACAGTATTTCACCGTCGGACGAACCGATGAGTTCTTCGTTTTTATAAAGCCCTATTTTTGCCTTATGAATTCTAACGCCTTTAAGCGGCTTAGTGACCGCCGGGTCCGCCGTGAGCGGAACAAGGGCGGGGTAAAGCTTTGTAACCGTGTGCCCGAGGCCTCCGGCGAGAGCGTAGCCGCTGCCGTCCGAGCCCTGGGAGGGCGATGCCTTTCCGCCTGCAGCCATAATCAGTTTTTCACAGCGGTATTCGCCGTTGAGAACAAAACCGCTTTTCTGCTTTTTTATCTCATTTACCGCAACGCCGGTAATAATGTCAATACCGTCAAGATGCGCGCGCAGGGCGTCGAGCACGCTTGCCGCGGTGTTGGAGAGGGGATAAATCCTTCCCTCGCCGTCGGTGTATGTTTTAAGCCCGAGCGAGGAGAAAAAAACAAGGGTATTCTTTACGGAACACTTTTTCAGAACCTTCGCCGCGAAGCCGTCGTTTGTATATATGTGATAAACAAATTTTTCGGCTTGTTCGTTTGAAAGGTTGCATCTGCCGTTGCCCGTGGCAAGTATTTTTTTGCCCACTCTCGGAAGTTTTTCAATAACGGCAACACTCAGTTCGGGATAAATCCGGTGCGCGTTTATCGCGGCGGCAAGTCCCGAGGCGCAGCCTCCGATTATTATTACATCGTATTTTTTCATAACGCCCTCCGTTTGAGTGGATTACACAAAAGTTTACTATTTAATTGAGTAAAAGTCAACTTATTGAATATTGATATATTTCCTTTATTATGCTATAATTACAAAAAACAGACAAAGGAGAAATAATCAATGGAAATCAACAAAGATATGACCGTAGGCGAAGTCCTTGATATGAACGGCGAGCTCGCTCCCTTCTTCCTTGAAATGGGAATGCACTGCCTCGGCTGCCCTATGTCAAGAGGCGAATCCGTTGAGCAGGCGTGTGAGGTTCACGGCGTTGATGCCGACGAGCTCATCGGCAGAATCAACGAATTCCTTTCGGCAAATGCTTAAGCTTTCACCGAGAATTCAGATGGCGGCTGATATGGTCCGGCGCGGGCGCACGGTTTGTGACGTCGGCACCGATCACGCATATCTGCCGTCTTATCTTATATTGAACGGTATTTCGCCCCGCGCCGTCGCCGGCGATATAGGCGAGGGTCCGCTGAAAAACGCCGAAAAAAGCGTGAAAATTTACGGCGTTGAGGAAAACGTAAAACTGCGGCTGTCGGACGGGCTTGACAATATCGGCGAGGACGAGGCGGATGAAATAATAATCTGCGGTATGGGCGGCAACCTCATTGCCGATATCCTCTCCCGCGCCGAATGGCTCAGAAACCCCGATAAACACATTATCGCCCAGCCGATGTCGCACGCTGAGGATGTGCGCCGCTTCCTTTGCGAAAACGGTTTTGAAATAGAGGAGGAGCGCGTGTGCGAGGATGACGGGCGGCTCTACCTCGCCCTGTCCGCTTATTATACGGGCGAAAAAAAGGAATACTCTCCCGGTTTTTACTACCGCGGGCTTCTGCTTAAAAACGGCGACGCTCTTTCGAAAAAATATTTTGAAAAGCATTACACCCGCGTAAAGAAGCGTATTGCGGGAATTGAGGGGAAGGACGCCTTTCTCGAAGAATACACCGCGCTCAAAGCTGCGGCGGATGATATTGAAAAGGAATTTGAAAATGCCGAAAGTTAAAGATATTTACGATTATATTGACTCCTTAGCGCCCTTCGCGAACCAGTGCGAATGGGATAACAGCGGAATAGCCGCGGGCAATCCCGAAGGCGAGGTTACAAAAATCGTCTTCGCTCTCGATATTACAAACGATGTTGCCGATTATGCCCGCGAGGTCGGCGCCGAACTTGCAGTCAGCCACCATCCCGTTATTTTCCGCGCCCGTAAATCTGTTTTGTCAAACGACCCCGTCTATGCGCTTGTAAACGCGGGAATAAGCGCAATCTGCGCCCACACATCCCTCGATATAGCGGACGGCGGCGTCAATGACGCGCTGACGGAAAAACTCGGCTTCGGAAAATGCGCCCCTCTCACCTCTTCGGGAGAGGCGTCAATGGTGCGCGTTTATGAATTCGGCGAGGAACGCTCCCCCGAGGATGTCGCCGCTTTTGTTGCCGAAAAACTCGGCGCCGCTGTCAGGTATTCCGACTGCGGCAAGCCCGTCAGAAAGGTCGCCCTGTGCGGCGGAGCGGGCTGCGATTTTCTGCCCGATGTTATATCCGCGGGCTGTGATATGCTCATCACGGGCGATGCCTCCCACCACGATTTTCTCGACGCGGCGAACGACGGTGTGTGCGTTATAGCCGCCGGTCACTATGAAACCGAGAACCCCGTAATGGAAGTTCTCGCCGCTAAAATAAAAGAAAAATTTGATGTTGAAACATATATTGCCCCTTCATCGTCTCCGTGCCAGACGGTGGTGTGGATCTGAAAAAGGTGATTGAATGCCGCTCGACGGTCTTACTCTGAATCTTCTCAAAAACGAGCTTTCCGCCCGTATAGTCGGCGCGAAGGTCGAAAAGATACACCAGCCCTCCCGTGAGGAACTGGTGTTTTCTCTGCGTTCAAGAGAGGGCTCGATGAAACTGCTCGCGAGCGCCTCGGCAAACTGCCCGAGAGTTCACCTTACGGATTACGCGCCCGAGAATCCAGCGAATCCCCCGATGCTCTGCATGCTCCTGAGAAAGAATCTTTCAGGCGCGGTAATAACGGATATCCGCCAGCAGGGGCTTGACAGAATACTGTTCATCGATTTTTCGGGAACAAACGAAATAGGCGACAAAACCTCATTCACGCTGGCTGTTGAAATAATGGCTAAGCACTCGAACATAGTTCTCATAAATTCCGAGGGTACTGTTGTTGACGCGGTAAAGAGAATCGATATGACCCAGTCCTCCGTGCGCCAGATTCTGCCGGGAACAATTTACAAACTTCCGCCCGCGCAGGGCAAAATGAGCATTATTGACCGTAATGAAAACGAAACCGCCGAAGCCGTACTTTCCAAACGCGGCAAACTCCTTTCGGGCGCGGTTCTCGAAACTGTCGAGGGCGTGTCTCCTCTTATAGCGAGAGAGATTTCACAGCGTGTCTGCGGCGGCGACGAAAGCGTTGAGAACCTTTCGGACAAGGCAAAGGAAAAACTTGTGGCGGAATTAAAAAACCTCGGCACCGTGCTTTCCGAAAACACCGCTGTTCCGTACATTCTTAAAAAAGAGGGCGGAAAACTTTTTGATTTTACCTTCACCGACATAACGCAGTACGGCTTCGCTGTTGAAAGCGTGAAAATGCCGTCATTTTCAAAGATGCTCAACGAGTTCTATTATGAAAAGGACCGCTCCGAGCGCACCCGTCAGAGGGGAGCGTCCCTACTCAAAATGCTGGGTAACGCCATTGCGAGAACGGCACGCAAAACCGAACTGCAGAGGGCGAAACTCAAAGAATGTGAGGAAAAGGACGAACTTCGTAAAAAAGGCGAACTCATCCTCGCCAATCAACACACGCTCGATAAGGGCGCGGCTTTCTATGATGTTCTCGACTATTACACGGGCGAGACCGTTCGCATAAAAGCCGACCCCGCTCTCTCGCCGGGAGCGAACGCGCAGAAATATTTCAAGGAATACAGAAAACTGAAAACCGCGGAGGGTATGCTCGGCGGACTTATTGAAAACGGCGAGCAGGAACTTGCCTATCTCGAAAGCGTGGCGGACTGCGTAAACCGCGCCGAGGGCTACGCCGAACTCAACGAAATAAGGGCGGAACTCTACGCTTCCGGCTATCTCAAACGCTCCGGAGCGGATAAGGGAAAACAGCAGAAGGCGCTGCCCCCGCTCGAATATGTTTCCGACGACGGCTTCACCATTCTCGTCGGGCGCAACAACCTCCAGAACGACCGCCTCACATTCAAAACCGCGAGGAAGGACGACTCCTGGTTCCACGCCTCAAAAACGCCCGGCTCGCACGTGGTTGTATGCGGCAACGGCGAAATAATCCCCGAGCAGACGGCGAGGCAGGCGGCGGCGATTGCCGCCTATCACAGCAGCGCAAGGGACTCTTCCCGCGTGCCTGTCGATTACACCGAGGTAAGGCAGATAAAAAAGCCCGCGGGCGCGAAACCGGGCAAGGTCATTTACCACACCTACAACACTATGTGGGCAGTGCCCGACAGAACGCTCTGCGAACGGCTCAAGAAAAAATAAAAAAGAACGGCTCCCGAAATCTTCGGGAGCCGCATTTTTTACAGCCATACTCTTCTGTCCATACGGAACAGATTTTTGAAAAACGAGATAATCTTTTTGAAAATTCCCGAGTTGACCGAGACCTCTATCTTCGCGGAAACCTCATTTCCGTTTTCGTCGATTTTCACATTGCCGTCCTCGTCAACAACCGAAACGGTCACGGTGACTTTGCCGCTTACGGGCGATACGGAGAACTCCTTTTCCGTTGAGCTTGTGCCGTCGGAGGCGGTCCATTTAATCAAATCACCCTCGCCCGCGTTTGTAACAACGGCTTCCATAACGAGCGTTTCACCGTAGTTTACAGTCTTTGCCCCGGTCGAGTTCTTTATGGCTATGGATGCCTTCGTGCTGCCGGGAACGGTGTATTTAATTGAGTTTTCACGCGCGTAGGTAAGGGTGGGGGAACCCGCCTCAACAATGAGCGTGATGTTGTCTTTTATTCCGAAAAACGCGGTCTTGTCAATCTCTGTCACCGTGGCGGGAACGGTCAGGATTGTGAGCGATTCGCAGTTGGCGAAAGCACCCTGCTTTATTTTAGTTACCGATGAGGGGATCGTCACCTCTTCGAGTTTCTTGCAAGTGTCAAACGCGCCCCGGTCTATCACTTCAACTCCCTGCGAGATAACCGCCTTTTGTATGCCGCTCGCGTAAAAAGCGGAATTGTATGATGTTACGGTTGAGGGAACGGTGATTTCATAGAGTTGGTCGCATCTGTTGAACGCGAGGTTTCCTATTTCCTCAAGCCCCTCGTTGAGCGTTACGCTTAAAAGTCCCGAGCATTCCGAAAAGGCGTAGGCGTCGATTTTCTTAAGAGAGGAGGACGCCGTGACCGTCTGAATTTCAGCGTTTTTCGAAAAGGCGAGTTCGCCTATTTCCTCAACGGTTTCGGGGAGCGTGTAATCCGTTTTAGTTGAGGCGGCGGGGAAGTAGATGAGCTTTGTCATTTCATAGTTGAACAGCGCCTTGGCGGCGTCGCTCTTATAACTCGTGTTCGCCTCGTCAACGCTGTACGCCTTAACATTGCCGCAACCCGCGAACGCGTTCTCGCCTATTGATGTGACCGAAGCGGGAATGTTCACATTCTGCATGGCGCAGCCCTCAAAGGCGTTTTTGCCGATTGTTGTCAGCGTGTCGGGTAAAACAATTGAATTAAGCGAGGAGCAGCCGGAAAAATCATAATCGCCTATTGTTTTGAGTTCCGACGGCAGGGTGACGGTTGTGAGCGACACGCACTCAAAAAAGACGCGATCCGCGAGAGTGACATCCGTGCCGTTGAATTTTACGCTTTTGATGTTTGTGCAGCCGATAAACGCGTTTCTGTCGATTATCGTAACGGTGTCGGGAATTGTGACCGAAAGCAGACCGCTGCAGTTTTTGAACGCCTCTTTGCCGATTGCCGTAACAGTCGTGCCGTTTATGATTTCGGGAATCACAAGGCTGCCTTCAGCCGAAGGATTGCAGGCGGTTATTTTACCGTTTACAACCGTAAGGTCCTCGCTCGAAGCCGCCGATGCCCCTACGGGGATGGCGAACAAAAGCGCTAAAAGTGTAAGAAACAGCGGAGTGATTTTTTTCGCGAGTTTCATAGATATTCCCCCAATCTCTGTTTAAATTATAAACACTGCGCCGTCTGATTGTCAAGATGTTTAAAATATTGTTAATGAATAATTGATAATATATTAATATTGACAATAAATATAAAAAAGATTAAAATTAATTTGTTATTTATAATAAGGGGGAATATCGGCTTGACAGACGAAAACGGCAATTTTTACAAGCCCGAACGCGGCTCAACGGCGGCTCCCGACCACATATTTTTAAGCTTCTGCGGCGACCCTCATACCTCAATGTGCGTGTCCTGGCGCACGGATGAGGCGGTAACGGAGGGATACATTGAGTATTCCGACGGCAGTCAGACAAAAAGAACCGACGCGATAAGCAAGGTGATTTACTCCGACATTGACAGAAGCTGTTACCACTGGGCGGTTATGAAGAATCTGACTCCCGGCACAAAATACACCTACACCGTCGGCGATGAAAAAAACAGAAGCGGGGAATTCTCGTTTGAGACCGAGCCGGAAAGCCTGCAAAAATTCAAGTTCCTCATAATCACCGACCATCAGAAGGGCGATCCCGTTCACCTGCCCGACTACTCCGTTTTCAACAAGGTCTTGAAAAAAGCCCTCTCGGAGCATCCCGACATCAGATTCATCTTCACCGCGGGCGACAACTGCGACAACGGTCAGAACGACCTGCAGTGGAACGGAATGTTCAGCGGAGGCAAGGGCGTGATCGAGAGCGTCCCATATATGATGACCACGGGCAACCACGACAACCGCGGCTTTCTCACATACTTCCCCGAGCCGACGGGCAAGTTCTATCTTGAGCACGCGGATTTCTTTGACGCGCAGTTCGAGTATTCCTACCCGAAAAACGGCCCCGCGGACTATGAAACCGAAAACTACTCCTTCGATTACGGCAACGCCCATTTTACGGTTATGGGCATAAACGCCCCGGAGCAGGTTGCCGACTGGGCCTGCGATGATATAAAATCCAGCGGCAAAACCTGGAAGTTCGGCTCCTATCATTTTCCGATTTATCCCGTTATGCCCGAGGGGCAGAATGACGACGGCTATCCCTGGCTGCGCAAGGCGGTTGAGGAACTCGATATCCTGTTTGAAGGGCACGAGCACTCCTTCGCACGCACCTTCCCCATTAAGGGCGACGAACTTTTTGACAGACCCTCGCAGGGTACGGTTCACTATATAGCGGGCAACGCGGGCGGCAACATCTATCACTCGAACGCCCAGAAGGTATGGCACTCCTGCTTTTTCCCGCAGGAGGAGCGCACGCCTCTCTACTGCGTAGCCGAGGTTGAGAAAAGCAAAACAACCATCACGGCGTATATGCTCGACGGCAGAATCGTTGACATCTTCACCATAGATAAAGAAAAAGATCTGATAACGCCTTACGCTCTCGCGCCGAGATACGACAGAATAAAAATGACCTTCAAGGGCAGAATGCTCGAGCTCTCCGCCAGAGGGCTCGCCCCCGAGGAAAAGGACGGCGTGTGGTACGCTCCCTTCGCCGTCGTGTGCCAGTCAATCGGAGCGGCCGTTCTCAAGGAAAAGGGCAGGGTCACGGTTGAGGCGTACGGTCACAGAGCCGTGTTCGAGGAGGGCAGCGACACAGCCCGTACGGACAAAGGCAATGTGAAAATGAGCGGAAAAGTTTATATGAACAATCACCAGTTATACATTCCGACAGAGGAAAGCGCGAAGATTTTCGGAATGAGCTGGTATTACGCAAAGGAAAACGGCTTTGTCAACTGGAATACTCCTTCCGAGGACAAACCGCTTTCTAAGCAGCCCGAATAATAAAAACGACGGAGGATAAAAACAATGAAAAAAACAATACGCGCAGTACTCGCCGTGCTTCTCTGCCTGACACTTCTGTTTACCGTGTCCGGCACATCGACCTTTGCCGACGACGGCGAAGTAAAACCCATTGAGCCCGAAGGCAAAACTCCCTTCAGAATTTCCGTTTCGATGAACGGCGATTCTCAGACTCAGAGGGGATTCTGCTGGTACACTGCCGAGGACTGCGATTCCGTTGTGGAAATAACCGACGCCTCCGGCTCGGCGGTCAACGCCCAGTGCGAAGCGTCCTCTTTTGAATGGGAAGGTTATTATGCCCATAAAGTCACCGTCAGCGGACTTTCCGCGGGCGAAACTTATCAGTACCGTGTAGGCGACGGCGAAACCTTCAGCGATTACGGCACCTTTGTAACCGACGACGGCGACAGTTCGTTTTCATTTATTGAAATCGCCGATGTTCAGGCAACCCCGCTTGAAAATTTCCTGAAGGCGGCTCTCACGGTTGACGCCGCGTTTGAAACTCTCCCCGAAGCGGAATTCATTGTAAACTGCGGCGACTTCACAAACGACTCGACCAACGAGGAGTGGAACTGCTACGACACCGCGTTCGGTAAAATCAATCAGAGCACAACAACAGTGCCCGTTGCCGGCAACCACGACGGCTTCGGCGTAGAGCACTGGTTTAACAATATGTTCAACCTCGACACTTCCGAGAGCGTGCAGGTAAACGACGGCGTAAACTATTCCTTCGATTACGGCAACGCCCATATCGCCGTGCTCAACACAAACGATATGATGTGCATGACTCTCGCGCAGATGCAGTGGCTCAAAAACGATATGAACTCCACCTCGAAGGACTGGAAAATCGCCTTTATGCACAAGTCACCCTACACCCTCGGCAAGGACGGCAAATGGCCCGACGCCCTCTACCTCGGCAAATCGCTCACCAAGGTTTTCGATATGTGCGATGTTGACCTCGTTATGTCAGGGCACGACCATATGTATCTTCGCACAAAGCCCCTTACAAACAACAGAGTGGATGAGAAAAACGGCGTGACCTATGTTCTTTCGGGCACGGCCGGCACAAAGAGATATGAAATAAGGGAGTTCCTCGCGGGCTTCTATCTCAACACCGGTTTCATTGACGCGCTCACAATCCAGAAAAACGGCTACGCGAACTACTGGAACGGTGAGGACTGGAACAGCACTAAGGACACCAACATCGGCGGCTGCTTCAACACCGTTACCGTTGACGGCGGCACTCTCACGGTTAAATCCTATATCCGCTGTGACGAAACGGGCGAGGTCAATGAAATTGACTCTTTCTCCGTCACAAAGGAAACGGGCAAAAACAAGGCGACCTTCTCGGGCGACAACACAACGAGCGAGTTCGAGTATTATCTCAGTCTTGTTCCCTCCTTCCTCTGCCTCACAGTTTACGCCTTCGGCGAATGGCTGCCGAAATTCCTTATTGACCTTCCGTATATTCTCTATGTTGTTATCACACAGGACACATTCTGATTATTGACCGCTGAAAAGAGGAATTATGAAAAAACTTCTTAAAATCACGGCTCTCGCCCTCGCCGCCCTGCTTATTATGTGTATGGTGCTTCCGGGCGTGTCAGCCGAAAAGAGTAAAAACGAAGCATCCTCCGGTTATACAATTATAAACCCCTATGAAAATGTCGATTTTGACTCAATCGGCAGGTACAAAACCGGGCTTCACAACCACACAAACGCCTCCGACGGCAGCCCCACATTGAAGCAGTCAATCGAGCGCCATGTTGAGTGCGGCTTTGACATTGTAACCGTTTCCGACCACGGTACGGTCGATTACGGCTGGGACGAGCCCCACCCGAACGAACTCATTCACGGTGCGCTCAGCCTTGTTGGCAAATCCAAAGGCGAACTCGAATATCTCGGAAAATCAGGCACATTCGAAAACGGAATGAGCTATGAGCTTACCGAACAAAACGGCGATGATTACCTTGTTGTTGACGGTGACACAAAGATAATGCGCGTGCCCTACGGTATTGAGCAGAACGCCGTGTCCGTAAACGCCCATGTGTGCAGCTGGTTTGTCGATTATCACAACAACTTTGTCACCACATATAAGGACGCGATTAAAAATGTGAACGCTCTGGGCGGCGTGTGCGTAATAAACCACCCGGGCGAATACACAAAGGCGCGCTACGAAATCCATTCCTCCGACGCCTACAATACGGATAATTTCAACTATTGGTATTTTGTAAATAAATTCGCGAATCTCCTCAATCAGTATGACAGATGCATAGGTATAGATATGAACTCTAAGGGCGACGACAGAACCCGTTTTGACCGCATTCTGTGGGACAGGCTTCTCACACGCTTCGCCCCGAACGGCAAAAACATTTTCGCCATCTGCTCGAGCGACGCCCACCAGCTTGATAAAATCGACACGGGCTTTGTTATAGCGCTTCTGCCCGAAATGTCGTCAAAGGCGCTTTCAAACGCTCTGCTCAACGGCGAGTTTTTCGGCGCGAGCCACTGCATAGGCAACCCCGACGAGCTTACGCAGATAGCCGCTTCCTTAAAGGAATTCTACGGCGAAACCGAGCTTTACAATTCCGTAAAATCCGCAGCGACTCAGATGGCGGAAAAGGTAGCGAAAATCGACAGCGGCGAGCTTGACTCCGACACCCACATCGGCATTACATACAAAGTCCTCGACGACGAGGGCTATTTCAGCGCCGACACCTTCCCGTATATTGACAATATTACCGTTGACAGTACCGCGGGAACAATTACAATCGATTCCTCCGATTCCCTGCTTGTGCGCTGGATTTCGGACGGCGAGCTTATCGCCACAACAAGAAGCGATGACGCGACTTTCCGCCTCGCGGATTATTCGGGCAAACCCGGCTCTTATGTGCGCGCCGAAATCTTCGGTGAGGGCGGCATAATCTACACCCAGCCGTTCATCATTTCGGGCGGTACGCCTTCCGCCGTAAAAATCGTTGATCCGGGCTTTTTCGATTTCGGCGTTCTCGATTTCCTTGTAGCGGAATTCAACAACTGGTTCGGCGTGATATTCAGATTTTTCAAAACCATTTAAGGGGAGCCGTATGAACAATCCTGTAAACTTTTATTTGATTACCGACACTCATTTTATTCCGAACCGTCTTTGCGAGGACTGTGAGGACTACCGCGAATATATGAAATACGAACAGATGACTCTCGCCGAAAACGAGGCGATACTCAAAGCCCTGTTCGAAAAGATAGCCGGGGATAAGGAAACGGATATTGTCATCATCCCGGGCGATCTTTCAAAGAACGGCGAAAAGGAGAGCCACCTGGAGTTTATAAAATATCTCGATAAACTCAGAGACAGCGGCAAAAAGATTTTTGTCATAACCGCCCGCCACGATTTCAACGAAAACGCCTCCGCCTTCATAAACGGCGCGAGGAACCCCGTCGAGGGCACAAAGAAAGAGGAACTGGCAGAACTTTACAAGGACTACGGTTACTCCGCCGCTCTTTCAAGGCACCCCGGCTCAATGTCCTATGTTGCGCAGATAGCACCCGGTTACCGTATGCTCGCCCTCGATTCCGACGGCGAAACAGACCTCTCGCAGGGCGGCGACAAGGGCTATATAAACTCGGATATCCTCGCCTGGGCGAAGGAACAGATTGAAGACGCGAAGGCGTGCGGCGACGAGATGTTCGCAATCTGCCACTATCCCGTCATTCCGTCCTCTCCCTTCTTTGAGATAGTAAAAGACGCCCGCCTCGAAAACAGGGAGGAGGTCATAAATCTCCTCGCCGACAGCGGCGTAAATCTTATACTCACCGGTCATATGCATATCCAGAGCATAAATGTTGTCACCACGGAAAAAGGCAACAAGTTCTGGGATGTCTGCACAAGCTCGATTGTGGGAAGCCCCGGCAGATACCGTAAAATCGCCTTCGACGGCGCGACAGCCCGGATTGAGTCGTTTGAGATTCCCGATTTTGAATGGGATTTGGAAGGACTTACCAAGGAGGAATACCTCGACCGCCAGTTCAGCCGCAGAATCACAAACCGCATAAACCGCGCCCTTGAAAATCCGAAGGGGGCGCAGAAACTCTATATGCCTCTCGCAAAAAAGGTAGTAAATTCCCTTACTCTCGGGGGAGTGGCGCGCCTTGCCTGCGTGAGAATTGACAAATCCTTAAAAAAGAAAAAATTCCTCGATTTCGCGAATGAAATAGGCATAAACCTCTTCAAGGGCGATGAGCCGTATGTTGAGGGCACAAAGGAATATGAAGCCGTTTCAAAGGTTGTCAACAGGGCAAACTTCATCATTAAAAAAGTCGAGCCGAAGCTTTCAAAAAACAAGCCGCTCGATTTGAAACGGATGATTTTCGATTCAATCGGAAGCACAAAGCCCTTCTCCGACAACAACGCGACCATTCAGCTTAAATAACAATCACGGGGTAACAGTATGCCGAAAAGTGAAAACCAGAAACTCAAACTGCTTTATATAGCGGATATGCTCCGAAAGGAAACCGACGAAAACCACGGCGTGACCGTGCCCGATATTATAAGTATGCTTGAGAAAAACAACATAACCGCCGAGCGAAAAAGCATCTACAGCGATATAAGAGCCCTTCAGGATTACGGGCTGGATATTGAGATGACCCGTGAAAACGGTTGCAGATACAAGCTTCTCTCGCGCGAGTTTGACCTGGCGGAGCTCAAACTGCTCGTTGACGCGGTGCAGTCTTCAAAATTCATAACCGCGAAAAAGACGAGGGGGCTTATTGAAAAAATAACCGCCCTCGCGAGCGGTTTTGAGGCGCAGGAACTCACCCGCGATGTCAAGGTTTTAAACCGTATAAAGAGTGAAAATGAAAACATCTTTTACACCGTTGACGGAATCTTCTCCGCGATTAACAATAACTGCGATATCACTTTCAAATACTACGAATGGACTCCGCAGCGAAAAAAGGTTGAGCGCAAAAACGGTATGCTCTACCGCGTAAGCCCCTGGGCGCTTATCCGCGACGACGAGAACTACTATCTCGCCGCCTATGACGCCGAAGCGGATATAATAAAGCATTTCCGCGTTGATAAAATGCAGAGCGTCACGGTTCTCGAAGGCGTGAAACGCCTGGGAGAAAAAATATATAAGGAAAAAGAAAAGAGCGGCTACTATTCCCGCGGGCTTTTCTCAATGTATCACGGCGAGGAGGAAACCGTCACACTGCGCTGTGACAACACACTCGCCGGCGTTATAATCGACCGTTTCGGCAGGGATATCATTATGGCGCCTTCCGAGGACGGGTACTTTACCGTTATGGTCAAGGTAGCCGTGAGTGATTTGTTCTTCGGCTGGGTGTCGAATTTCGGCAGCAAGATGAAAATCACCGCGCCCTCCGGCGTTGCCGACGCCTACAAAGCCCATATAGAGAGCATTCTTGCTCAATACAAATAAATTAAAAAATTTTGATTGGGGAGACAAAACAGATGAAACTCAGCAAAAAAATCGTATCGCTTATTTTGTGCGCCGTGCTTGTCGCGGGCACCGTCGCGGCGGGCGGCAGTTCGCTTGCGCGGGTGCTGAACGCTGTAAGTGTCAGGGCTTCCGCGGATGAAAACGAGGCCTTCACCTACACATTGAGCCACGGCAAAGCCACCGTAACGGGTTATGACGGCGCGGTTCCCGCAAACCTCGTAATACCCGACACACTCGACAAATACCCCGTTACCGCCATAGGCAAAGAGGCGTTTTACAACTGCGCCGATATTGTGAGCGTCACAATACCCGACAGCGTCACCGAAATAGGCGATTCCGCCTTCTGCCGCTGCACGGGGCTTGAAGCGGTCCTGATTCCCGCGGGCGTGAAAAGTATAGGCGATTCCGCTTTTGCTTACTGCACGGGCATTGAGAGTATGACCGTTTCCGAGGACAACACCGCATATTATTCGGACGGAAACTGCATTATCGAAACTGCGGGCGCGAAAATCGTCGCGGGCTGTACGGGCAGCGTTATCCCGACCGACGGCAGCGTGACCGCCATAGGAGCGAACGCCTTCCTCGGTTTGAGCGACATTAAAAGCGTTGTTATTCCCGACTGCATTACAAGCATCGGCAGCGCGGCGTTCGGCGGCTGCGACGGCCTTACAAGCATAACCGTCTCCGAAGACAACACCGTCTATCATTCGGACGGAAACTGCATTATAGAAACAGAGAGCAAAAAGCTTGTCGCGGGCTGCAGAAAAAGCGTTATCCCGACCGACGGCAGCGTAACCTCCATAGGCGATTACGCCTTTTATCTGTGCGCGGGTCTTGCGGGCATCGCCATACCCGACGGCATTACAACTATCGGCAACGGCGCTTTCTCAAACTGCATAGGGCTTACCTATCTCGATATTCCCGCGAGCGTCACAAAAATCGGCAGTTACGCTTTCGCCGCCTGTTCAGGACTTGAAACAATCGCCGTGTCCGAAGACAATACCGTCTATCATTCGGAGGGCGACTGCCTTATCGAAACACAGAGCAAAACTCTTGTTGCCGGCTGCAAAAACAGCGTTATTCCCGACGACGGCTGTGTAACATCCATCGGCTTCGCGGCGTTTTATAACTGCCCGACTGAGGAGATAATCATTCCCGAAGGCATCACCTCAATCGGCGGCAGCGCCTTCTTCGGCTGCACCGGCTTTGTAACCGCGTCTGTTCCCGAGGGCGTTACCGTAATCGGCGACGACGCCTTCTCACAGTGCTCGTCCCTTGAGCAGGTTGACCTGCCCGAAAGTCTTGAGACGGTCGGCAAATCCGCGTTCAGTTCCTGCACCTCGCTCAATTCCGTTGTTTACGGCGGAAATGTCGAGGACTGGGAAAACATAGATATCAAAGAGAATAACGAATGTCTCACCGAGGCGAACATTCTTTTCAACAAAGAGCCCTACAAGGCAATCTTTATGGCCGACGGCAATGTGGTCGGCACAGTCGAATACACCCGCCTCACCGAGGAAATCGAAGAGCCCGCCGTTCCCGGCAAAACGGGTCACTCGGGCAGATGGGAAGAGTATGAGCTGACCGTTGACGGCGTTATAGTCAACGCGATTTACACCCCGAATGTCTATAAAGTCACTTATTACGCAAACGGCGAGGTCTATCAGGAATACAATGTAGTTTACGGAACCGCCGTCAAGCAGCCGCTCACGGAACCCGAAAAATTCGGCAGCGTATTCACCGGCTGGTCTCCCGAGGTTCCCGGCTCAATGCCCGCGACAAACCTCAGCCTTTACGCACAGTGGGATAACATCTACAATGTAGGCGAGGAATCCTACAGTTTCATTAATTACCAAGATCTGCACGGATTCAAATTTAAGAGCGGTCACTGCTTCGGTATGGCAGTAACAAGTTCGGCATACTATCTCGGCATACTCGACAAAACATCAATCGGCGGCAGTTCGGATTCACCTCTTTCTTCTTTCGGAAAAAGTGAAGCGGTTACTAAGCCAATCTGCCATTATCTTGATGTTCAGGGCAATGTAGGTCCCAGAGGCTCGAGAGGCGCCGAAATTGAGGCGATAGTAGCGGGCGGCAGTCTTGACCTTACGGGAAATGTCGCCACTATTTCCGACTGGAACGCCTGCGTAAGTTATGTCAGCGGCCACGAATACGATTACACGGGCGCGCTGAATATAGGCATGTGGTACCGCGCGGGCGGCGGCCACGCCGTAAACTTCATCCATTACAACAAGGTCAACGGGCAGGACAGAATCTACGCCTACGATAACAACTATCCCGGCGTTGAGGTTTACTATTATATGGGCTCCGACGGCTTCATTCACGAAAAGTCCGATTCCATAGGTGTTGAGAATGTTGATATTAAGGGCTTTGACCTTATGGATGTCCGCACCTATTTCGAGTACGCCGATTCCATGAACAACCTCAGGCACTATATCTATGCCGACAAAAACGAGGTTGTCGTAAAAGACGCCGAGGATATCTGCTATCTCAAGGGCGCGGACGGTCTGAGTGAATTTGTTGTTTACACAATAGCCGAGGAACTCGAGGAAGCCGAAGTCAAGCCTCTTGAGGATGACGCTTCATTCAGATATATGGGTGTTGAGTATTATTTTGAAGAGGTTGACGAGGAAACATACGGCACAATTGAGATTCTTCCCGAAACAGCTCAGGACGGCGACGAAGCGGAATTCAAGATTTACAATCCGGATATCCGTGTAGGCGTCAGCAACTTTGTTGCCGAGCGCACCGAGGCATACAGAAGCACAATCAACTTCACCGCCACAACAGCCAACGCCGAGGACGCCGACGACCTTACAATTCACTGGTTCATAAACGGTGAGGATCTCGGCACGGGCGAAAAATACACTGTTGAAGAGGCGACCGACAGCTACACCGTACAGGTCAAATTCATTAACGACAGCGGCGATATAATCTACGCGAGCGACACCGAAAAGGTCACAATCAGAACCGGCTTCATTTACCGTCTGATTGCCTTCATCAGAAATCTCTTCGGTCTTCTTCCCGTAATCGATCAGTAAAAAAAGCATAATTAAAGGGTCTGCTTAATTGCAGACCCTTTTTCATTGTTCCTATTGTTCAATTCTGATTTTCCGCCTTATAACCTGAATAAGCATAAGCGCGAACAGCGCAAGGTTCGCGAAATACTCGGCGACAAGCCCGGGAACCTGAGCGAGCCCCGCGGCGAATCCGCCGTAAAAAACCGCCCCCGCCGCCGTATATCCGGCCAGCGGAACAAGGGTTGAAACAGCCGCCGCGATTATGTGCTTCAAATAATTGTTTTTGACGGGTACTTTAAGCAGAGCGAAAAACGCAAGCGGCATAACCGCTTTTATAATCAGCGTGGGTACTGTGTATATCGGGAACGAAGTCAGGTCGGCGAGAGCCGAACCGAGCGCGCCTGCGGCAGCCGCGTATCTGCAGGGCAGAAAGCAGCATCCCAGAAGTATTATGCAGTTGCCGAAATTCAGATATCCGAGCGGAATCGGAATCTGAATAAATCTTGTTACCGCGAAGGTGAGCGCGGCAAACATTGATGACAGGCAGAGCCTTTTGATGTTTTCATTCATAGTTTCTATATTATAATTCCAAACGGGAAATAAATCAAGTCTAAAAAAGCGGGTGATTTCTCACCCGCCCAAATCTTATGTTTTATTTGATTGCGTCAAAGCCCTTCTGCAGGTCGGCTATGATGTCGTCAATATGCTCCGTGCCGATTGAAAGGCGGATTGTGTTGCGGTAGATGTTGCTTGCCGCGAGTTCCTCATCCGACAGCTGCGAATGGGTTGTGGTGGCAGGGTGAATTACCAGACTCTTCACATCCGCAACATTCGCGAGAAGCGAGAAAATCTCAAGGTTGTCAATGAATTTGTGTGCCTCTTCCTGACCGCCCTTTATCTCAAATGTGAATATGCTCGCGCCTCCGTGCGGGAAGTATTTTTCATAGAGCGCGTGGTCGGGATGACCGGGCAGAGAGGGGTGGTTTACTCTTTCCACAAGCGGATGATTGTTAAGGAATTCAACAACCTTTTTTGTGTTCTCAATGTGTCTGTCAAGTCTCAGCGAAAGGGTTTCAACGCCCTGAAGCAGCAGGAACGCGTTGAAGGGCGAAATCGCCGCGCCGGTATCGCGCAGTAAAATCGCGCGGATGTAGGTGACGAACGCCGCGGGTCCCACCGCGTCGGCAAACGAAATGCCGTGGTAACTGGGGTTCGCTTCCGCTATGGGGGCGTATTTTCCGCTCGCCTTCCAGTCGAATTTGCCGGAGTCGATTATCACGCCGCCGAGAGTAGTGCCGTGACCGCCGAGGAACTTTGTGGCTGAGTGAACAACAATATCCGCGCCGTATTCAATCGGTCTTATAAGGTAGGGCGTGCCGAAGGTGTTGTCAATTACAAGCGGCAGTCCGTGCTCGTGCGCGATTTTCGCAATCTCCTCAATGTCGGGAATGTCGCTGTTGGGGTTGCCGAGCGTTTCAAGATAAATCGCCTTTGTGTTTTCTTTTATCGCGCCGCGAATCTCGTCAAGATTGTGCGCGTCAACAAAGGTGGTCTCAATTCCGTAGAGGGGGAGGGTGTGCGAAAGAAGATTGTAGGAGCCACCGTAGATGGTCTTCTGCGAAACAATGTGGTCGCCCGCCTGCGCGAGTGCCTGAATTGTGTATGTTATTGCCGCCGCGCCAGAAGCGGTGGCAAGAGCCGCGACACCGCCCTCAAGAGCGGCAACTCGCTTTTCAAAAACATCCTGCGTGGAATTTGTGAGTCTGCCGTAAATATTGCCGGCGTCCGCAAGCCCGAAACGGGCTGCTGCGTGAGCGGAGTTTTTGAAAACATAGGAAGTGGTCTGATAAATCGGTACCGCGCGGGAATCCGTTGCGGGGTCGGGCTGTTCCTGACCTACGTGAAGCTGTAATGTTTCGAATTTATAGTTTGACATAATTTTAATTTCCTTTCATATTGAATGTATTGTTGTTGAGAATAATTTTAAAAATCGATTCAGAAGCAACAGCGCATTCGCCCGAAACGGAAATTCTGCCTTAAAAGACACTCAAATAAAAGTTTCATAAATTAACCTTGCCTTTCTGTGTTGAGCGTATGATAACACATAAAACCTACTATGTCAATAGGTTAAATATGTTTTTTGCAAAAAAGTTGAAAATTTATATAAATCGGAAGAAATATGAATGACTTTGAGGAATAAACCCAGATTTCAAGCTGAGCAAAAAGGGACTGATGCCTTATGCACAATTATCTGCCGCCCGATTTTACGCAAATCAGGTTATCGCCGTAGGGGCGACAATCTGTCGCCAGCATAAACGCAAATCCGGTTTCCGCCGTAGGGAACGCCGTTCGGCGTTCCGCGAAAAAATCTCACCGTTGGGCAAAAACATATCGCATATTTTTTATCAAATCAGTTTCCCACCGTAGGGGCGACAATCTGTCGCCCGGTTTTAAAACAACCCTCTTGCGGTGCCCGGAGACTCGCCGCTGCCGCGCTCGCTTTCCGACCGCTGCGCCGACAAATACTCGCTTCATCGTCCGCAGGACGCGCTCGTATTTGTTGCCCGGGCTTCGACCCCCGCAATTATAAAAGAAGCAACCGAACCCGAAGGTTCAGTTGCTTCTTCATGGTGCCGGTGGCGGGGGTCGAACCCGCACGGGTTATTAGCCCAACGGATTTTGAGTCCGTCACGTCTGCCAATTCCATCACACCGGCGCAGTGCTCATATTATATATTAAGGCGGCGAAAAAATCAAGTGTTTGTCCGCGCCCGGGGAAAAATTCAGAATATGTATAAAAAATAGATAAAAATTTTTTAAAAATAGTTGCTATTTATTAAATATAATTATTGAAATATATATTGATTTAGTGTATATTATATTTGTTGACTACAATATTTTGTGGATGTGGTATTATGAAACTTCTTGAAGAGCGGATTCTCACCGACGGAAGAGTCCTGCCCGGAAACGTTCTTAAGGTTGACAGTTTTCTCAACCATCAGATTGACCCGTTCCTGCTCGATAAAATGGGCGAGGAGTTTTACCGCCTTTACGGCGACTGCGGAGTAAACAAGATTCTCACAATCGAGGCGTCGGGTATAGCCATCGCTACCGTAACCGCTTTAAAATTCGGCGTTCCCTTTGTCTTCGCCAAAAAGAATCAGACTAAGAACCTGGCGGGCGGGGTTTACACCTCCAAGGTCACATCGTACACCCACGGAAGGGTTTACGACATTGTCGTTTCGCAAAGCTATATAAGACCGGGCGACCGCGTGCTGATTATTGACGATTTTCTCGCGAACGGCAAGGCGCTTGAAGGTCTTATCGATATAGTCAACCAGGCGGGCGCTCAGGTTGTCGGCGCGGGAATAGCGATTGAAAAAACCTTCCAGCCGGGCGGTAAGGAACTGCGCGAAAAGGGCGTGCGTGTTGAATCGCTCGCAATGGTAAAATCACTTGACGACGGTCGGGTGACCTTTGAATAAGTCCTAATTTTAAATTTAAAATATAACAGGAGGAAAAGACAATGAAAAAAATTCTGGCAATCATCATGGCGCTCGCGCTTGTTTTCTCTCTCGCCGCCTGCGGCGCGAAGGACACCGGCACTGAGCCCGAAACCCAAGGAAAAATCGATGAGGAAGTTTCCCTTGAACCCGTAGCCAAGGAAGACATCAAAGTCGGCTTTATTTTCCTTCACGATGAAAACTCCACCTATGACAAGAACTTCATAGAGGCGGCTGAGGCTGCCTGCAAGTCGCTCGGCGTTGACCATATCACAATGACCAACATCCCCGAGAGCAACGAATGCTATGAAGCCGCCTGCGACCTTGTTGACGAGGGCTGCAACATCATCTTCGCCGACTCGTTCAACCACGAGGACTACCTCATCAAAGCGGCAAAGGAATTCCCCGATGTTCAGTTCTGCCACGCCACCGGCACAAAGGCGCACACAGAGGGTCTCCCGAATTTCCACAACGCCTTCGCTTCAATCTATGAGGGCCGTTACCTCGCCGGCGTTGCCGCGGGTCTCAAACTCAATGAAATGATTGACTCAGGCAAAATCACTGCCGACAAGGCAAAGATGGGCTATGTAGGCGCTTACACCTACGCCGAAGTTATTTCCGGCTACACCTCTTTCTATCTCGGCGCAAAATCCGTATGCCCGAGCGTTACAATGGATGTTCAGTTCACCGGTTCCTGGTATGATGAAACTCAGGAGAAGGAAGCGGCAACAAAACTTATCAACAACGGCTGCGTTCTTATCAGCCAGCACGCCGACTCAATGGGCGCTCCTACCGCCTGTGAAAACGCGGGTGTTCCGGATGTTTCCTACAACGGCTCAACCAAGAGCGTCGCTCCCAACACCTATATCATCTCTTCCAAAATCAACTGGCAGCCCTACATGGAATATATGATCAACTGCGTAATCGAGGGCAAAAAGATTGACGCGGACTGGACAGGCACAATAGCAACCGGCTCCGTCCAGCTTACCGAACTCAATGAGGATGTTGCCGCCGCGGGCACAGCCGCCAAACTTGAGGAAGTAAAGGCGGGCATCGAGGCAGGCACAATCAGAGTGTTTGACGCAAGCGCAATCACAGTCGGCGGCAAGGCGTTCACCTCCTATATGGCGGATGTTGACACCGACAAGGATTACACCAAAGACACTGAAGCAATTTCCGACGGCTACTTCCACGAGAGCGAATTCCGTTCGGCTCCCTATTTCGACGCGAGAATCGACGGCATTACGCTCCTCAACGAGCAGTTCTGATTTATTCCCCGGGCGGGGTTTATCCCCGCCCGATTTTCCTGTTTTATAAGTCAGCTCTTAAAAGAGCGTATTAACGGTTTACGCCGTTTTAAAAGCTGAAAATGGTTGAGGTGAAAACTTGATGGCTGTCCCGGCTATAGAACTCAGAAACATAACAAAAACCTTCGGCGACATTGTGGCGAACAAGGATGTCTGCCTTACCGTAAACAGAGGCGAAATTCTTTCGATTCTCGGCGAGAACGGCAGCGGCAAAACAACGCTCATGAATATGATTTCGGGCATTTATTTCCCCGATCACGGTCAGATTTTCATTGACGGCAAAGAGGTTGTTATCCGCTCGCCCAAGGACGCCTACGATTATAAAATCGGTATGATTCATCAGCATTTCAAACTTGTTGATGTTTTTTCCGTTGCCGAAAACATAGTGCTCGGTACCGAGGATGAGAAGGGCTATAACCTTAAAAAATCCGTCGGTCAGATAAAGGCGATATGCGACAAATACGGCTTTGAACTTGACCCCGAAAAGAAAATATATCAGATGTCCGTCTCCGAAAAGCAGACCGTTGAAATAGTCAAGGTGCTCTATAAGGGCGCGGATATTCTCATCCTCGACGAGCCGACCGCCGTGCTCACCCCGCAGGAGACGGAAAAACTTTTCAATGTTCTGCGCGAGATGAAAAAGGACGGCAAATCGATTATAATAATCACCCATAAGCTTCACGAGGTGCTCTCCCTCTCCGACAAGGTCGCCGTTCTGCGCAAGGGCGAATACATCGGCACGGTAAACACCGCGGAAACAAACGAGGCGCAGCTTACCGAAATGATGGTCGGCAAAAAGGTCAGTCTCGACATTGACAGAAGCGACCCGGTAAACTGCGAGGACCGCCTTGTTGTTGAAGACCTCGAGTGTATGAACAGAGAGGGTATAAAGGTGCTGAGCAATATTTCGTTCACCGCGAAAAGCGGTGAAATCCTCGGCATAGCGGGCATAGCGGGCAGCGGTCAGAAGGAGCTGCTTGAAGCCATAGCGGGCCTCCAGAAGGTTAACAGCGGCAGAATAATATACAACAACCCCAAAACCGGTCAGGCGGACAATCTCAGGGACAAAACCCCTATGCAGATAAGAGACCTCGGCGTGCGCCTCTCATTTGTTCCGGAGGACAGACTCGGTATGGGACTTGTCGGCAACATGGATATTGTTGACAATATGATGCTCAGAAGCTACCGCAGGGGCAAAACCCTGTTCCTCGAGCGCAAAAAACCGAGGGAACTCGCTTTGCGCATTATAAAGGATCTTGAGGTTGTGACGCCCTCGGCGTCAACCCAGGTGCGCAGGCTTTCGGGCGGCAATGTGCAGAAGGTGCTTGTCGGCAGGGAAATCGCCTCATCGCCCACCGTTCTTATGGCGGCTTATCCCGTACGCGGGCTTGATATTAACTCCTCCTACCTTATATATAACCTTCTCAATGAACAGAAGGAGAAGGGCGTCGCGGTGATTTTCGTTGGCGAGGATCTCGATGTTCTGCTCGAACTGTGCGACAGGATTATGGTTATAAGCTCAGGCAGAATATCGGGAATAACCGACGCGAGAACCGTCACAAAAGAGGAAATAGGAATACTTATGACAAAGAACACAAAGGAGGGTGAGACAGATGGCTGACAATAAAGTCCGCGAGCCGCTTTTCCATATTGTCAAGCGCTCAAAGGTCGCTCTTCCCTTCTGGAAGGCGTGGCTTATAAGAATAATCGCCGTTCTCGCCGCCCTCGTGTTCTGCGGAATAATCACGAAAATCCTCACGGGGCTCAATCCCCTCGAGGTTTACAAAACAATGTTCGAGGGCGTTTTCAAGAGCGAGAGAAAAATGTGGAAATTCGCTCAGGAAACAGCGATGCTTCTTTGCGTGGCTCTCGCCGTGACTCCCGCCTTCAAAATGAAATTCTGGAATATCGGCGCCGAGGGTCAGGTGCTTATGGGCGGTCTCGCGACGGCGGCGTGTATGCTCCTTTTCGCCGAAAAAATGCCAACCTGGCTGCTTTTTGTGCTTATGGTCGCAACAAGCGTTATCGCGGGCGCGGTATGGGCGGTTATACCCGCTGTTTTCAAGGCGTTCTGGAACACTAACGAAACGCTGTTCACGCTTATGATGAACTACATAGCGATACAGCTTGTTTCATATTTTTCATACATCTGGTCAAATCCCAAGGGCTCGGGAAAAATAAACACAATCAATATGTCAACCGAAATCGGCTGGTTGCCCGAACTGTGGGGCAACAAATATATTTTCAACATCCTTATTGTTCTTACGCTGACGGTGCTGATGTTTGTCTATCTCAGATACAGTAAGCACGGTTATGAGCTGACCGTTGTGGGTGAGAGCGAAAACACGGCAAAATACATCGGCATAAATGTCAAAAAAGTAATTATCCGCACGCTTCTGCTCTCCGGAGCAATCTGCGGCATAGCGGGACTTCTCCTTGTGGCGGGCACAGACCACACCGTTTCGAGAGACACCGCGGCGGGCAGGGGATTCACGGCTATTATCGTTTCGTGGATGGGCAAATTCAACCCCGCCTATATGATACTCACGGCGCTGCTGCTTGTATTCTTTGACCAGGGCGCGACTCAGGTTTCGTCCTTCCTTCATCTCAATAACTCCTTCTCGGAAATCATTTCCGGAATAATAATATTCTTCATAATCGGAAGCGAGTTCTTCATCAACTATTCGATTAAATTCCGTGAAAAGACAAAGGAGGCTGCCAAATGATTATCGCTTTCATTCAAAGGGCTGTAATGCTCGGCATACCTCTTCTGTTCGGTTCCACCGGTGAAATAATCACCGAAAAAAGCGGTCATCTGAACCTCGGTACCGCGGGCGTTATGTATGTGGGCGGCATCTGCGGAGTTATCGGTTCTTTCCTCTATGAAACGAACACCGCCGCTTTCAATCCCGCTCTCGCGGTCATTATTCCGCTTCTCTCTTCAATACTCGGCTCGGCGGTCTGCGGACTTATCTATTCGTTCCTCACCGTAACGCTCAGGGCAAACCAGAATGTAACGGGTCTTGCCCTCACAACATTCGGCGTGGGCTTCGGCAACTTCTTCGGCGGTTCGCTCATCAAGCTCTCAGGCAACACCGAAATCCCCTCAATCGCTCTTTCCGCCACAAGCAAGGTGTTCAAAACCACGCTTCCCTTCGCCTCCAAGCTCGGAGTGATAGGCGATATCTTCTTTTCATACAGCGCGCTCGCCTATGTCGCGATTATTATAGCGTTCATCGCCTCGTGGTATTTCAAGCGCACGCGCTCCGGTCTTCACCTCAGGTCTATAGGTGAAAATCCCGCAACAGCCGACGCGGCGGGCATAAACGTAACCGCTTATAAATACGGCGCCACGGTCATCGGCTCGGTTATAGCCGGTCTCGGCGGACTTTACTATGTAATGGATTACGCGAACGGCGTCTGGTCCAACGACGGCTTCGGCGACAGAGGCTGGCTCGCGATTGCCCTTGTTATTTTCGCGGTATGGCGCCCGAATCTCAGCATAATCGGCTCAATAGTCTTCGGCGGCCTGCTGATAATTCACAACTATATTCCAAACACGACCTTCAGCGGTATGGAATTAATCAAGATGACTCCCTACGCGGTTACGATTCTTGTTCTCATATTCGTAAGTATGCGCCGCAAACGCGAAAACCAGCCGCCCGCCTCGCTGGGCTTAAGTTATTTCCGTGAAGACAGATGATTCATATATGAAAGGAGTGTCAGTTTTGTCAAAACAGATAAAAACACTTTTTGTATTTCTGCTTGTGCTCGCCATAGCCGTGCCGGCAGTGAATGTTATCGGCTCCGCTTTTTCGGATAAGGTAACATATTACACCTTCGGCGGCAACGCCTATGAGGTTGTAAACACCAATTACACATACACCTCCGCCAAGAGCGCCGCTAACCGCAAGGGCGACGGCGGCCATATTCTCAACATCAACAGCCAGGCGGAGCAGAATTTCATTATGGGCATCGCTCCGGGCGGAATATACTGGCTGGGCGCGGTGCGTCAGAGTTCGGGCTGGACCTGGGAAAACGGCGGCAATGTCGCCTACGCCAACTGGGAGGGCGGCACAACCCCGACCGACTCAATTGAAAAATACGCCTATATCGACACCTCCTCGGGCGCGTGGCACCAGTGCGAACGCTCGAGAGACTGCATGCTTATAGTTGAATACGAGGGCGCCGCCTCAAAGGTAAAGAGCGCCAACGAAACGGGCCCCGTTTCCTCCACAACGGGAGTTACGGGCGATGACCCGCAGACGGGCGTTTCCGCCACATCCGTAACCGAAACGGGAACAGGCAGTGAGACGGGCTCTGAAACGGATTCAACCCAGAGCACCACAAGGCAGCAGATTACTTATGTCTATATAAGAGAAACCGCCGCCTCGAATTTCACCCTTCCTCCCTCGGTCACTCAGCCGGGCGACCCGAATGAGCCGGAAACAACAAACATTCTCTCACAGCTCGACATAGGCGACACAATCTTTGTTTATGACGATTTCTATTATCAGATTGCCGACGCCTCCGAGGTTATAATCGCCTATTACATCGGTTCGGATTCCGACATCACCATTCCGTCCTCAATCGACGGCATGCCCGTAAAATATATAAGCCACCGCGCGTTCCAGAACACCAAGCTTTCGAGCGCCACAATTCCCGGCAGCGTCATATACATTGACCCGTCGGCGTTCTGCAATGTTGACGAGAACTTCACAATCTACGGCGAGCGCGACAGCGAAGCGCAGATTTACGCCAACGAGAGCGGCTTTACCTTCAACGAGGTTTCCTTCCTCGGTTCCGACAACCCCGGCAAAAACAACAACGGGGCGGATGAAATAACAAAGAACGAGGAATCCAACAGAAAGGTTGCCCTGATTGTTCTTGTGCTCGCGGCTGTTGTGGCTGCGGCGGCTGTAATCGCCTTCTTCGTGGTGCGCAGGGAAAAGATACTCTCCGCCATGGAAGAGGAGGATGAAGACTCCGCGAAGGACGATAAACCCTCATACTCCGTTGAATACGATGACGGCTCGGGCGATGAAGCGAAAGCGGAAGAAAAACCCGAGGAAGAAAAAGAAGAATAATCTATGAAAAAATATCCCCCGATGCTCAACGCATCGGGGGATTCGTCATATAAAACCGGATTGTTAAATAGCGAGCGTTACTCCGAAGAGCGGAAGAAGAACCATAATGAGCTTCCAGATAACGGAGAGGTTGATAGCGAACGCGGGCAGTGAGAATACGGAGCTGTCAAAAGAGGTTGTGATTGAGGCGATTGTGAAGCTTATGTATTCGCCCTGGTTGTCGCACAGCTCAAGCTCGCAGAGGCTGCCGTTCTGGTCATAGTAGAAGGTGCCGGATGTGCCGATTGTTTTGCCCTTGAAATATTCCTTCGTGCAGGCTTTGCCGTTCTTTTCAACCGTTGAGGTTGTCAGCGTGAAGGCGGACATCATCGGGTCGTCAACAAAGGATTTGAAAACCTTCTGGAAAAGGTCAACCGCGCCCGCGGCGAGCAGCAAACTAACATCCTTGTTGAGGTCAAGGTAAATGATAGAGGCGAAAATGACCTTCATCGATGAATCAGCGTAGAGAACCTTGATGTTCTTGTCGGTGAAATCGCAGAGGATTTTGTTGGAGTTCAGGTCGTCATAAAAGTCGAAGTTGATGTTGTTCCTCACCGTTCCGCTGTTGTAGGAGAAGCAGGTGACGGACGCCTTGAACTTGCCTGCCGCTGAAATCTGAGACATAAGTTTTTCCGTGTTCGATGTGCCGCTCTCGGCGAATACCGCCACTGAAAGAAGCGTTGCCATAATTACCGCCATAAATACGGCGAGTACTCTTTTTGCCGTTTTCATTTTATTCATCCTTTCATATTGAAATTGAATTTTGCTTCACTCAAGCGTAAACATTATATCACACTTTTTCCGCAATATCAATAAAAAAAACGGTATGAGCAATTCATACCGCTTTGTGACTTGTTTTTACGCTGTAATTATTTGCTGCTGAGAGCCGCGTTTCTCTTTATCATCTTGCAGAATTTCTTGGAGATTCTGTTCTCCGCCCAGGTGTGGTCAACAACCTTGTAGCTGCCCGTGTCGGCAAGAACATCCTTCGAGAAATCGGTGTAAAGAGTTTCCGCGACTGTGCTTGTGGCGCTGTCTTTCCAGTCGAGGTCGTCTTTGTTGTCGCTTACGAAGTAGATAAGGAAGTAGCCGTATTCTGTCGCTTCGATAACGCCGGTGTCGCCCGCCTTGCGTGACTTGTCGAAGCACCATTCCTCAAACGCGGAAACCATAGTGTTGAGTCTTACATCGATAAGTCCGCCCTTTTCGCTTGTGCTGGTGTCGGCGGAATTCTCCTTGCAGAGTTCAGAGAAGGAATCCTCGGATGTGTCGCCGGATTTCTTCCACTCGTCATAGAGCTTTTCGGCTTTGTCCTTCGCTTCGGTGCGCTCATCGTCGTCCGCGGCGGCCTGCATTGAATCGTTGTAGGGGATGAGGCAGTAGTGAACCGTTACGCTGTGCGCGTCAAGCGATCTGGGTTTTACAATATAAACAACGGTGATTTTGTCGTCGCCGGTGATAACCTTGGTCTCGCCCTTTTTGCGCGCTGAATCAAAAGCCCAGTCCGCGCCGTCCTTGCCGATTGCGGAGGAGATTGAAGAATAGGTTGAGTGGTTGAGAAGGGTGGTGTCGTCTCTCTTTTCTTCCTTCTTCTCGTCGTCCTTTTTCTCTTCCTTTGTCTCTTCTGCTTTTTCTGCCTCTTCGGCTTTCGCGTCGTCTTTTGCCTCTTCCGCTTTCTTGGCTTTTTCTTCGGCTGCTTTTTCATCGGCGTATTTGTTTACGGCGTCAATGAAGGAGTCCTCGCTCTTTACGCCGTCGATAATGCCTTCAGCCGCCTTTACGAGGGGCTCGTTTTCCTTATCTTTTCTCGCGGCGAAATCCTCATCGCTCTCGCCCTCTTTCTGGGTTACTTCGTTGAGGGTGATATTGTAGTAGCGAACTGTCGCGAGGCCGTAGGTGGTGGGGTTGTCCTCAAGTTCTTTCTTGAGCTGTTCTTCGGTAATGCCGTCCTTGAATTCATCCTGTTTCTGGGTTTTATACTTGTTGGCGTAGAGCTCCTGCTCAACCTGCTTTTTGAATTCCTTGAGACCGAAACCGAAATATCTTCTGAGATAGGCGTCAAGCGAATAGCCGCTGCTCGCCGCGTTCTCTTTGTAATCGTTGATGGTGTGCTCGATTTCCTCTTTTTCCTCATCGGTGAGGGTGATGCCCGCCTTGACCGCCTCGTTGTAGAAAGCGATGTTGGACTGCGCGAGCTGTGACGCCTGCTTCATGAACTGCTCAGCCCATGTGATGGTGTTGCCGTCTTCATCGGGGCTCATGTAGTCCTGCTCGTCGGGAGCCTTGCTTGTGTCATAGTAGCTCATATACTGACCGTACTGCTCCTGAACCTGCTGCGCCTGGTTGTAGGACATAAGATAGTAATAGTAATAAGTCGCGGAGCTTATGCTCTTGTTGCCGACCTTCAGGGCGGGAATCATTCTGTTTACTACGCCCGTCGCGTCAAGAATGAAATAGAGACCGCCGAGAACGACAGCCGCGCAAAGAACAACAGCCACAATTCTCTTTACGATGCTGCCGCCGCTGCTCGAACCCTTTTTGGAGTTCTTTTTGTTGGCTTTCGCTATTCTCGCCTTGCGTTCCTCCCTGTAGAGTTCCGCCTTGCTTTTTTCTTCTTTTTTAGCCATAAGACCTGTTCATCCTTTACTGTAAAAGATATTGCTGAGTGGATAAATCAGCATAACAAACATATTATATACTGTTTTTAAAAATTTTACAAGTAAAATATTTTTAAAACATAAATACAGTTTAACTTATTGTGCGGGTTTGAGTTTACCCTGCTCAAATTCTTCTTTGAACCACACATCGTCAACGGCGAAACTTCTGCCGTCAAGATAGTTTAAAATCCCCGCGTCGGTCGTGAATGTGAACACAAGTTTATAGGAATACAGAAACTGCTTTTTGTAGCCGTATGCCTTGTTGAGCGCGTTTGTGCCGTATTTGCCGTCGCCTAAAAGCGGATGCCCTATGCTCGCGAAATGCGCCCTTATCTGGTGGGTTCTGCCCGTGAGAAGCTCAACCTCAACCAGACTCAAATCCCGTGTTTCGCCGAGCACTCTGTATTTTGTGAAAATCTGCTTCGCGTCATCTTTTTTCGAGGTGAGCACGGTGACTCTGTTTTTGCTTTCGTCCTTAATAAGCCAGCCCTCGAGGGTTCCGCTTTTCTCTTTGAGCGTGCCGTGAATCACGCAGAGATAATATTTTTCGAGTTCGCGGTCCTTTAACTTTTGGTTGAGTATTCTCAGACTCTCAGCGTTTTTGGCGGCAATAACAATGCCCCCGGTGTTGCGGTCGATTCTGTTTACAAGCGAGGGCGTGAAGGAGTTTTCATCCGCCGGGTTGTACTCGCCTTTGTTATATAAATATTTCTTCACCCTCGTAATGAGCGTGTCGTTATACTCAGTGTCGTCCGGGTGCGAGAGAAGCCCCACCTTTTTGTCAAGCAGCATAATGTTTTCATCCTCATATATGATGCTCAGCTTGTCCGAGGCGGAAAGAAAATCGTAGCGGTACTCCTTTTCGGTGAAGAACTCGTCGCTTATATACATATCCACAATGTCGCCCTCTTTGAGGCGTGTGGAAATCTGGGCCCGCTTCGAGTTTACCTTGACGCGCTTTATTCTTATGTATTTGTAAAGAAGCGACTGCGGAAGTGACGGCACACTTTTTGTGATGAACTTGTCAAGCCGCTGACCCGCGTCGTTTTTACCTATTGTAAAAGATTTCATATTCTTTCATCCTTGCCGTGAATCTGAACGCCTTTTATTTTATCACACATACGGATTATTTCAAGACCCAATCCCGCCGCCTGCCTTACGGGCGAACAGCCGGAGCCCGACTTTCAATAAAACAATTTACAAAATACCATATTTATTATATAATATATTGATAATCATTTTAGGAGGGATATGCGGATGGCTGAACACCACAGGTCGAGAGTGCGCGAGCGTTATTTCGCGGGCGGGCTTGAGGATATGGACGACAGAGCGGTGCTTGAAATGCTGCTCTTTTACTGCATTCCCAGAAAGGATACCAACGGCATTGCCCAACTTTTGCTCGACAGGTTCGGCTCGCTCTCCGGCGTGCTTGAGGCGTCACCCGAGGAACTGCGCTCCCTCAAAGGCATAGGCGATAATGCGGCTGCCTTCCTCACAATGCTCCCTCAGGTCTGCAAAAGATATATGACAGGCACGCTGACGAAGGAAAGTCTGTATATCGGCGATTACAGGGCGGTCTGCGATTTCATAAAAAGCTATTTTATCGGCGTTAAAACCGAAATGTTTGTTCTTTTCTGCTTTGACGGAACGGGCAGACTGCGCAACACGAGCGAGACCGCGGGCGGCATTGACAGCGTGGCTCCCGACATCCCTTCGCTCCTTGATTTTGCGGAGAGGTGCGGCGCCAAAACCGTGATTATCGCCCACAACCATCCCGACGGCGTCGCCTCGCCCTCAAGGGACGATGTAAACGCCACAAAGCGGCTGCTTGACGCTTTCGGGCGTAAAAATATAACTCTCGCCGATCATTTCATTTACGGGGCGGATTCCCTTCTTTCAATGCGCTCCACGGAAAAATTCGGCTCAATGTTCTGATTATGGATAAATTTGTTTTACATTCAAAATTCAGACCCACGGGCGATCAGCCCGAGGCGATCGACAAGCTTGTTGACGGATTAAACCGCGGCTTCAATGAACAGACTCTGCTCGGCGTTACCGGTTCGGGCAAGACCTTCACCATGGCAAACATCATTGAGCGCGTCAACAGGCCCACTCTCGTGCTCGCCCACAACAAGACTCTCGCCGCTCAGTTATGTTCGGAGTTCCGCGAATTCTTTCCCGAAAACGCGGTTGAATACTTTGTGTCCTACTACGATTACTACCAGCCCGAGGCGTATATACCGACCACCGACACATATATCGAAAAGGATTCGGCGGTAAACGACGAGATTGACAAACTCCGCCATTCGGCAACATCCGCTCTCTCGGAGCGCAGGGATGTAATCATTGTGGCGAGCGTGTCGTGCATCTACACTTTGGGCGACCCCATCGACTACCGCAGTATGGTAATCTCACTGCGGCCCGGTATGCAGAAATCGCGCGATGAGCTTATATCGAAGCTTGTTGAAATACAGTACGAACGCAATGACCTGAACTTTATCAGAAACAAGTTCAGGGTGCGCGGCGATGTTGTGGAAATCTTCCCCGTCTATTCAAACGAGAACGCGATTCGTGTTGAGTTCTTCGGTGATGAGGTCGAGCGCATAAGCGAAATAAACGCGCTCACGGGCAAGGTGAACGGCGTGCTCTCCCATGTGGCGATTTACCCCGCCTCGCACTATGTTGTATCGCCCGATAAAATGGAGCGCTCGCTTACCGAAATATATGAGGAGATGCTCGAGAGAGTAAAATGGTTTGAGGAGCGCGGAAAACTCCTTGAAGCCCAGCGCATAAAGCAGAGAACCGAATACGATATTGAAATGCTGCGCGAAACGGGATTCTGCAAGGGCATTGAAAACTACTCCCGCGTTATGTCGGGGCGCCCCGCCGGATCGGCTCCTTTCACATTGCTCAACTATTTTCCGGATGATTTTGTGCTCTTTGTGGATGAGTCCCATGTGACCTTGCCGCAGGTGCGCGGTATGTACGGCGGCGACCGCTCGCGCAAAAAGAGTCTTATAGATTTCGGCTTCCGCCTGCCCTCGGCTTACGACAACAGACCGCTCACCTTCGACGAGTTCTATGAAAGGGTGGGGCAGAAGATATTTGTAAGCGCCACTCCCGGCGATTTTGAAAGGGAGAAGAGCGCGCAGACCGTGGAGCAGGTTATCAGACCCACCGGGCTTCTTGATCCGCTTATAAGCGTGCGCCCGACCGAGGGGCAGATTGACGACCTCGTCTCCGAAATCAATCTCAGAACCGCGAAGGGCGAAAGGGTGCTCGTCACCACACTCACCAAAAAGATGGCGGAGGATCTCACCGATTACCTCGACAACCTCGATATAAAGGTGCGCTATATGCACCACGATATAGACACAATCGAGCGTATGGAAATAATACGCGGGCTTCGTCTCGGCGATTTCGATGTGCTCGTGGGCATAAACCTTCTGCGCGAAGGTCTCGACATTCCCGAGGTATCGCTCGTAGTCATACTCGACGCCGACAAGGAGGGATTCCTGCGCTCGGAAACCTCGCTTATACAGACCGTCGGCAGGGCGGCGAGAAACGCGGGCGGCGAAGTAATAATGTACGCCGATTCGGTCACTCCCTCAATGGAGAGGGCAATAACCGAAACAAACCGCCGCCGCGAAAAGCAGATGAAATACAACGAGGAGCACGGCATAGTGCCCGAAACAATAGTTAAAGATGTCCGCGACATTATCGAGATAACCTCGAAGGCGGACGACAGGGAAAAGGCGATTTCCAAGATGAGCAGGAAAGAGCGCGAAGAACTCATAGTAAGACTTACCGCCGAAATGAAGCAGGCGGCGAAGATTCTCGAGTTCGAACACGCCGCGTACCTGCGTGACAGAATAGAAAAACTCAGACGGGGTAAATAAAATGGCGCAGAAAAACCTTTTTGTAAAAGGCGCGAAGGTGCACAACCTCAAAAATGTGGATGTGAGCATCCCGAGAGATGCTCTTACGGTGTTTACCGGGCTTTCGGGTTCCGGTAAGTCCTCCCTTGCCTTTGACACGATTTACGCCGAGGGGCAGAGGAGATATGTCGAATCGCTCTCCTCCTACGCGAGACAGTTCCTGGGGCAGATGGAAAAGCCGAATGTCGATTATATCGAAGGGCTCTCGCCCGCCATTTCAATAGATCAGAAAACCACATCCCGCAACCCCCGCTCAACAGTGGGCACGGTTACGGAGATTTACGATTACCTGCGCCTTCTCTACGCGCGCATAGGCATTCCGCACTGCCCGGTCTGCGGCAGGGAGATTGCGAGGCAGACCGTTGACGATGTGACCGACGCCATTCTGAAACTTCCCGAAGGCACAAAGATTCAGCTTATGGCGCCTATAGCGAGAGGCAAAAAGGGCGAGTTCGTAAGGGAGATTGAAAGCGTGCGCAAGTCGGGCTACGCCAGAGTGCGCATTGACGGCAATATCTACGATTTATCGGAAACCATAAAACTCGACAAAAACAAAAAGCACAATATTGAGGTTGTGGTTGACCGCCTTATAATAAAGGACGGCATCCGCTCCCGCCTTTCCGATTCGGTTGAAACAGCCACAAATTTAAGCGACGGCGTGCTTCTCGTGGATGTGATTGACGGTGAGGAGCAGCTTTATTCGCTCAACTACGCCTGCCCGGAGCACGGTGTGAGCATTGAGGAGCTTGAGCCGAGATCCTTCTCGTTCAACAACCCCTTCGGCGCGTGCAAAACCTGCTCGGGTCTCGGAATATTCATGAAGCCCGATGAATATCTCGTTGTTCCCGACGGCTCGCTCTCCGTAAGGGACGGCGCGATAAAACTTTCCGGCTGGTCGGCGGCGGACGGCGGCACCATAGCGCAGATGTATTACGAGGGAATCGCGAGGGAGTACAAATTCTCGCTCGACACTCCGTTCAAAGACCTTTCCCGCGAGGCGAAGGATGTTATTTTTTACGGCACTAACGGCAAAAAGATTAAACTCGAGCGCCGCAACGAATACGGCTCGGGCACATATCTCACCGATTTTGAGGGCGTTATCAACAATATGGAGCGCCGCTACAGAACCACAACGAGCGACTATATCAAAACGGAAATCGAGCAGTATATGACCGAACAGCCGTGCCCGGACTGCCACGGAGCGAGACTCAAAAAGGAATCGCTGAGCGTCACGGTGGGCGGTCTCAACATAAAGGAATTCACCGACAAATCCGTCAAGGAGGCAATCGCCTTCCTCGACGCGCTCGAACTGACCCGTCGCGAAAAGGATATAGCGACCCTGATTTTAAGGGAAATCCGCTCGCGCCTCGAGTTCCTCAGCAATGTCGGTCTCGACTATCTAACTCTCTCGCGCTCGTCCGCAACTCTCTCGGGCGGCGAAAGCCAGAGAATACGCCTGGCAACGCAGATCGGCTCCTCCCTCGTCGGGGTTATGTATATCCTCGACGAGCCGAGCATAGGTCTTCACCAGAAGGACAACGAAAAACTCATATCAACGCTCAAGAATCTGCGCGATATGGGCAACACGATAATTGTTGTCGAGCACGATGAGGAGACCATGCTCGCGGCGGATTATATAGTGGATATCGGCCCCGGAGCGGGCATTCACGGCGGCGAACTTGTCTATTCGGGCAGCGTCGAAGGCATAAAGAAATGCAAAAACTCAATTACCGGTCAGTATTTAAGCGGCAAAAAATCAATAGCCGTGCCCGCCGGAAGAAGGAGCGGCAGCGGTAAAACGCTCACTGTTTTCGGGGCGGGGGAGAACAACCTCAAAAATATAGATGTCTCGTTCCCGCTGGGTGAGTTCGTGTGCGTAACGGGTGTTTCGGGCAGCGGAAAATCCTCGCTTGTAAACGAGATTGTCTATAAAAAACTCGCAGCATCCCTCAACAACGCAAAGACATATCCCGGCAAAAACGCGGGCTTTGAGGGCATTGAAAATCTCGACAAGGTCATCTGCATCGACCAGTCGCCCATAGGCAGAACAACCCGCTCGAACCCCGCCACCTACACGGGAGTTTTCAACGATATACGCGATCTCTACGCCTCCCTCGCCGACTCAAAGAAAAAGGGCTACAAGGCGAACCGCTTTTCGTTCAATGTCAAGGGCGGCAGGTGTGAGGCGTGCCAGGGCGACGGCGTTGTGAAAATTGAGATGCACTTTTTAGCGGATATCTATGTTCCCTGCGAGGTCTGCAAGGGAATGAGATACAACAGAGAAACACTTGAAATCCGCTACAAGGGCAAGAATATATACGATGTTCTCGAAATGACGGTTGAGGAGGCGCTCAACTTCTTTGAGAATCAGCAGCGCATACGCAACAAACTGCAGACTCTGTACGATGTAGGTCTCGGCTATGTAAAACTCGGTCAGTCCGCCACAACCCTTTCGGGCGGCGAGGCGCAGAGGGTGAAACTCGCAACCGAGCTCGCGAGAGTCGCTACGGGCAAAACAGTCTATATCCTCGACGAACCCACAACCGGGCTTCACACCGACGATGTAAGGTGCCTTATAAGCGTTTTGCAGAAGCTTGTGGACGCGGGCAACACCGTAATAATAATCGAGCACAATCTCGACGTTATAAAATGCGCCGATTACATAATCGACCTCGGTCCCGACGGGGGCGACAGGGGCGGCAAAATCGTCGCCTGCGGCACTCCCGAGGAGGTTGCCGCCTGCAAAAAATCCTACACGGGCAAATATCTCAAAAAACTGCTTGAAAAGGTGTAATTATGTCGGATTATCTTAAAAAAGAGGATTACGAGGAGCCCGCCTGTGTGTTCTGCAAGCCGGAAACAATAAAGCGCATCGACTCCCCGAGAGTTATAGAAAAACTTGACGAATACCTGAGCCGCGCGGATTATCCCTCCGCCGAACGCCATTTGAACTACTGGCTCGAGGAGGCAAGAATAAACGGCGACGGCAGGGGGCAGATAACCGTTTATTCCGAGCTTGTGGGGCTTTACCGCAAACTCGGCAGAAGGGACGAGGCGCTCACCGCCTGCGAACACCTTACCGAAGCGATAGAAAGCGAAAACCTCGGCGATTCCGTCACCGCGGCAACGTCATATCTCAATATCGCCACGGCTTACAAAGCGTTTTCAATGGCGGAAAAGGCGATGCCCCTCTATGAAAAAGCGCGTGAAATCTACGAAAAATCGCTTGCGCCCTCGGACTCCCGTCTGGGCGGTCTTTACAACAACACGGCGCTCGCCTTGACCGACCTCGGAAGATATTCCGAAGCGCGTAAGTTCAATGAAATGGCTCTCGCCGTAATGGAACAAAACGAGGGCTGCGAGCCCGAGCGGGCAATAACTTATCTCAATATGGCTTCATCCGCCGAAGCGGAAAACGGGCTTGAAAACAGCGAGGAGTTCATAAAGAACTGCGTTCTCAAAGCGGACGCCCTGCTTGAAACTCCGGGGCTTGCGCGTGACGGCAACTACGCTTTCGTCTGTGAAAAATGCGCCCCTGTTTTCGGTTATTACGGCTACTTTTTGCTTGAAAAGAAATACGCTGAAAGGGCAAAGGAAATCTATGAAAGGGCTTGAACTTTCAAGAGAATATTACGAGCGGTTCGGCGCCCCGATGATTCACGAGCAGTTCCCCGACCTCGAGGCGATTATAGCCGTCGGTCTTGTGGGGGCGGGCTCGGAATGCTTCGGTTTTGACGATGAACTCTCGCGCGATCACGATTTTGAGCCGGGCTTCTGTATGTTCATCCCCGGTGTGGATGTGATTGACACCCGCACCGAGTTCAGACTCGAGCGCGCCTACGCGAAACTCCCGAAGGAGTTTGAGGGCGTTGAGCGTTTAAAGTTAAGCCCCGTCGGCGGAAACAGGCACGGCGTTATAAGAACGGCTTCTTTTTACGAGAGCAAAACCGGCAGCAGAAACGGGCTTATGAGCGTTGAGCAGTGGCTCGCCGTTCCCGAAACATATCTTGCCGAGGCTACAAACGGCGAGGTGTTCCGCGACGATTACGGCGAGTTTTCCGCGGTAAGGCAGGCGCTTCTCAATATGCCCGCCGATGTGCGCCTCAAAAAACTCGCGGGAGCCCTCGCTGTTATGGCGCAGTCCGGTCAGTACAATTACGGCAGATGCACAGACCACGGCGAAACGGCCGCGGCGCAATTGGCGGTAAATGAATTCGTAAACGCCGCGCTTTCGGCGGTGTTCAGGTTAAACCGCAGGTATATGCCGTTTTACAAGTGGAGTTTCCGCGCCCTTTCACTACTTGAGAAGCTCTCCGAACTCGCTTCGCCCCTCGAAATACTGCTGACCACGGGCAACGCCGGCGATTTTGTGCAGACAAAGTTTGAACTGATAAACAGCGTTTGCGCAGCCGTTATTGACGAACTCAAGGCGCAGGGACTCTCGGACTCGGAAAAAGAGGATATCGGCTCCCACGCCTTCGCGGTGAACGATAAAATAAAAGACCCCGCCCTGCGAAACGCGAACATCCTCGCGGCAGTGTAAGAAATAATTCCAAATTCCGAATTTAAGGGATTCGCCGAATATATGTCCTCACGGACGGTAATAGCCCTCTCCGAGAACGGAGAGGGTGCCCCGAAGGGGCGGGTGTGGCGAAAACAGCAAAGCCGTTCTCGTTCCGCAGGGCACGGATTCTTCCGTGTCGCCTTCGGTAATTCCGAATTCCGAATTTAAGGAATTCGCCGAATATATGTCCTCACGGACTTCCTTGTTGCGGGCGATTGATAATCGGTCTCGCCTCCCGTCTCGGTCGGTGCTTCTGCCTTGCGGCAGAGGTCTCCGCCGGAGACCCGCACCCCTACGGCGGAGATTTCATTTTAAGCACTCGCAACGGACGGAGGTTTGTGTCGTAGGGGCGACAACCTGTCGCCCGCCATTTTACCTCAAAACCCATATAGCACGTAGGGCGGGATTCCCCAATCCCGCCGCCAAACCACCTCAATCCCCACAAAGCACATAGGGCACGGATTCTTCCGTGTCGAATCTTCGCAAATTCCATTCGCACCTCAGGTTCAACAAGCATTCGCCATTTAATCCGCGTTAAACGCCGTTAAAAACGGCGTTCAACAATAAATCAAACGGAGGAAAAAATGAAAAAAGCAATCTCAATCCTTTTATGCCTCGTGCTTCTGCTCGGCATATTCGCCGTCTGCGCTTCGGCGGATGACACGGTCGACATCCGACCTCTCGGCGGAGATGTCTTCCCGGGCGGAATGATAAATCTTCCGGAGCTTCTTCGTCCTTTGCTGAAAACCTTAGGCGAGAAGTTTAAGGAGGACCCGTTCGGAACAACGGTTACCATGATAAAAGCGATATTTGAGGTCATCGTTGATGATATTTTCAACGGTCTGAAAAATATCGACTGGACAGACCCGCTGTTCTTCATTCACCACTTTTCGTTTTAAACAGCATACTGAAAAAAGCAAACCGGACGGAGTAATCCGTCCGGCTGTTTTTATATATAATTACATTTTCAATACTATCCCCACAACCGCCGCCGCGGCGAACCAGAACACGGGATGTATTTTTTTGAGCTTCTTGAACTGGAGCAGACCGAGTATAGCCGCGAACAGTATAACCGAGGGTATTACCGTCGTTTTTATATCGGCGCCCGCCTTGAAGAAGGCGTCCTGTATAAGTCCGGCCACAACAGTCGCTATCAGGGCTGCGACCGCGGGCCTTATTCCGTAAAAAGCGTCGTTCACAAGCTTGTTGTCGCGGAACTGAGTTAAAAATTTCGCCACAAGACATATAATCACTATGCTCGGAAAAACGAGCGAGAGCGTGGCAATTATTCCGCCCGCTATGCCCGCCGTGGTGTAACCGACATAGGTTGCCATATTGATTCCCATAGGTCCGGGGGTCGCCTCGCTTATGGCAATCATATTGGTAAGCTCTTCCTGAGTAAACCAGCCGTATTTATCGCTCATTTCACTGAGGAAGGGTATTGTAGCCGCGCCGCCGCCTATGGCGAAAAGACCTGTTTTGAAAAACTCCCACGCGAGAAGAAGGTAGATGCTCATGCCTTTTTCCTCCTTCTCTTTATCATGCCGGCGACAATGCCAACAAGTCCGCTCGCCGCTATAATCGCGATGGACGGAATGTCAAGGAAGAACGAAATAAGCAGAACGGCAACAAAAATGACTCCGCAGAGGATGTCGGTTATTCCCTTTTTCGCAAGCGAAACAACCGTGCTTGTAATCAGCGCGCAGGCGGCAATTCGTATGCCGGCGAGGGCGTGAAGAAGAATTGCGTTGCCCATAAAAATATTAAGCACGCTCGCCACAAGCAGAATGATTATAACCGACGGCGTAACCATACCGAGAGTTGCCGCAACCCCGCCGATAACGCCCTTCTTTTTGTAGCCGACGAAGGTGGCTGTGTTTACCGCGATAATGCCGGGCGTGCACTGACCGATGGCGTAATAGTCGATTATTTCGTCCTCAGTCACCCAGTCGCGTTTTTCGCACAGTTCATATTTGAGCATCGGCAGCATGGCGAGCCCGCCCCCGAAGGTAAGCCCGCCTATACGCGCGAATGCAAAAAACAGTTCAAGAAGTATTTTCAAGTTCCGCCTCCGAATATATTATAAAATAATTATAACATAATATATTAAATATACAAGCAAAAAAAGCGCTGTTTCCGAAGAAACAGCGCCGTCTGATTCTTAAATTATTCCTGAGTGAGCCACTTCCAGATGAATGCCATAATAGCCTGGATGCCCTTGCTCGCGTAGTTGATTAATGTGGAGATGAAGCCGGTGAACTTTTCAAGGCCGGATTTGCCGCCGCCTACCGGGAAATCATTATATCTGAGGTATTCGGGCTTGTCTGCCTGGGTAATCCACAGACCGTACTTTGAATTGTAAACCTGTTTTCTGAAGGTGACATAAATGAGAACCTTCGCGGTCTCTTTCTTTTCAACCTTAACAACAGATGTGTCGAATGTTGTGGTCTTTACAACTTCGTTGTCGGAAACCTTTTTGAAGCTTGTTGAGGGGGAGCAGAGATTAACTTCAACATTGTTTACAACCTGTACCGCGTACCACTGATAGGGGATGAAACGAACATCGCCGTCAACATAGGGCTTGTCAATGGGGGCTGAGCCGTTGGCTGTGAACGAAACGGTCTCTCCCGCGTTGACGCTGCCTTCATAGTCGATATCAACGGTGCAGTCGTCAATCTTGGTGATGAACATTTCCCTGTGAGCGGTTCTTACTTCAATAGCTTCGCTCTCTTCGCCGATGAACTGATTGTCGGCGGCTTTGACTCTCTGTGTTACCGAATAGAGTGTATCTTTTCTGAGGCCCTCGAGAACATTGGTGCTTTTCCATCCGGAATCATAGCCGAGCTCTGTGTTGTAGCATCTGTATTCATAACCATCAACGGCTTTAACAGTGATTGTAGCCGATGTGCAGGATTCATACTCGGGCTTTTCGGGAGCGGCGGGAGCGGCGAGAACATCGACCTCCGCGGACTCTTCGATGCTGTTCTTTACTTTGAAAGTGTAGCCTTCGGTGCTGCCGTTGATGTCGGTGATGACATTGCTGTCACCCCATATAAAGTCGCCGTCGGCGCCCTTTGCCTTCCAGCCGTACTGAACATTGGTGCCGTTGACCTTTTTGATAGTTACGGAATCCTTGCCGATTTCTTCAAACTCTACGGTAACCAGTGCCGAAGCGGCAACCGCGAGTGCCGAAAAAGCGCAGATAAACGCAAGAATCAGAGCGAGTGATCTTTTTGCCAATTTCATAAAATTTCCTCCAATCAAATTACGGATTTGTCTCTATCCATCCGTTACAGTGCAACATTATAACACATAAATTTTGTAAATGGAATACTTTTTTTATTATTTTTTTATGTTATAATATACAAAAACCTTAAAAATTTATAAAGAAAGTGTGATTTTATGGGTAAAAAAGAAGAAGCGGCTCAGTTGTTTTTTGACGGTTACAACTGTTCGCAGTCCGTTGTCGGAGCGTTTTGCGAGGATTTCGGAATCCCGAGGGAGACCGGCCTTATTATGTCCGAAGGTCTCGGCGGGGGAGTCGGCAGAATGCGCGATATCTGCGGCGCGGTCACCGGTATGGCGATAGTCCTTTCAATGAAATACGGCTCCGCCGATTTAAGCGACAAGGACAACAAGGCGAAGGTTTATGCCCTTGTTCAGCAGGCAGCGGATAAGTTCAGGGCAAAGAACGGCTCGCTCGACTGCAGCGATTTGATGGGCGCGGTGCGCTCAACTCCCGTGCCCGATGAGAGAAATGCCGAATTCTATAAAAAACGCCCGTGCGCGATTCTCGTCAGGGACGCCGCCGAAATACTCGAAGAAATGCTTTGATTTAAACAAATTATATCTTGTATATTTAATCCCTTTATGATACTATATCTATGTAAAATCATTTAAGGAGTGAAAACAATATGAAACTTCCCGTTGCCGTTCAGCTTTACTCTGTAAGGGATGAAATGGCTGAGGATTTCGAAGGTACCATCCGCAAAATGAAGGAACTGGGCTATGACGGCGTTGAGTTCGCGGGGCTCTTTGACAGGGAGCCGCAGGAGGTAAAGCGCATCTGTGAGGAAATCGGCATAAACCCCGTTTCCGCCCACGTGCCCTACTACGATATGCTTGAGAATCCGCAGAAGGTGCTCGCGGATTACGCCGAAATCGGCTGCAAATATGTTGCCGTTCCCTACCTTACCGAGGAATGCCGCCCCGGAACGGACGGCTGGGCTTCAACGGTTGAGGGCATACGCAAAATAGCCGAAGCGGCGAAGGAACTCGGCATTCAGCTTCTCTACCACAACCACGATTTTGAATATGTAAAAATCGACGGTGAGTACGCCCTCGATATTCTCTATTCGACAATTGATGAGGACCTGCTCAAAACCGAGCTTGACACCTGCTGGGTCAAGGTCGCCGGCGAAAACCCCGCGGAATATATCAAAAAGTATTCCGGCCGCTCTCCCGTTGTTCATCTCAAGGATTTCCGTATGGGACAGCAGACGGGCGGCGCTCTCTATAAACTTATAGGCATTGACGACGCCGGGGATGAAAAGCAGGAAAGTTCGTTCTGCTTCAGACCGGTCGGCTACGGCGAGCAGGATTTCGGCGAGATTCTCGCCGCCTGCGAGGAAGCGGGCTCCGAGTGGGTTGTTGTTGAGCAGGATGAACCCTCGGACGGCGAAACACGCATTGAATCGGTAAAACTCAGCCGCGAGTATCTCTCTACGCTCGGCTGGTAAAATAAAAATGTGAGGTGCAGTTATGGCAGGTATTCTTGACAGATTCAAAGAAGAAATCGCGGAAAAAACCGAAATCGATCTTTCCAAAAAGATAAAAGTCGGCATCATCGGCACCGGCTGGATTGCCGAGGCGCATGTGAACGCCTACAAAAAGTGCCCCGATGTTGAAATTATAGCCGCCGCGGATCTCATTCCCGGCAAGGCGGAGGCGTTCTGCAAGGCAAACGGCCTTGAGAACATCAAATTCTACCCCAGCCACAAGGAACTCATTGACGAGGCGGGTGTTGACGCGGTAAGCGTCTGCACATACAACGCCACCCACGCCGAGTGCACGATTTACGCCCTTGACCACGGCGTGAGCGTTCTGCTTGAAAAACCGATGTGCGTCACTCTTGACGAGGCGGTTGAAATCTGCAGGGCTGAAAAGAGAAACAACGCGGTTCTCTCAATCGGTTTCCAGCCCAGATTTGACGAGAATATGAAAATGCTCAAAAAGATCTGCCAATCCGGCGAACTCGGCAAGATTTACTATATCCAGACAGGCGGCGGCAGAAGAAGAGGCATCCCGACTCCCTACGGCACATCCTTCATTGAAAAGGAAACCGCGGGCATCGGCGCTCTCGGCGATATCGGCTGCTACTCGCTCGATATGGTTCTCAACTCAATCGGCTACCCGAAGCCCCTGACGGTTTCGGGCTACAAATCGGCTTATTTCGGCAAGGATCCCTCATACGAGCATCACGATGTTTTCGGCGTTGATGACTTCGCGGCGGGCTTTATCCGCCTTGAGGGCGACATCATTCTCGACTTCAGAATTGCCTGGGCCATGAACCTCGACACTCCCGGTGACACGATTATTATGGGCACGAAGGGCTCCGTCCGCGTTCCCTCAACAGAGTGCTGGAACGGCAGCATCGGCGGTCCTCTCGTGATTTACCACGAAATCGCGGGCAACCAGGTTGAGACGATTGTTGAGGAAAAGCACAACGACACAGATTGCTTCGACATCAAAATCCGCTCGTTCGTCGATGCGGTCAAGAACGGCGGCGAAGCGCCCGTTCCCTGCTCACAGATTCTCTACAACCAGGCGATTATCGACGGCATTTCCCGCTCGGCTGAACTCGGCAGAGAAATAGCGATTGAAATCCCCGAAATCTGAAAATAAGAATATTTAAAGCGGACGGTTCTGCCGTCCGCTTTTGATGTCCTGAGACAAACAAAAACCCCGCCGTAAATACGACGGGGTTTTGCCGTGGAGCTGCTAGGCAGACTCGAACTGCCGACCTCATCCTTACCAAGGATGCGCTCTACCACCTGAGCCATAGCAGCATATATGATAATATACGCGGTCCAGCGGACGGCTATTATATTATCATATTGTTTTATTAATTGCAAGTGTTATTTTAATTATTTTTCAAATCAGCTTTCAAGCTCGTATTTTACGGCGAATCCCGTGTTCTCCTGAGTCACCATCGGGTCGGTGGTCCAGAAGAATTCATCCGTTGATGATGTTGTGCCCGCCACGGTGTAAACATAACCCGAGCCGCAGATCGCGAACGCCGTGTCGGAATCCGTGCCCGCTATCGGGTGCACGCTCACAGCCGAGCCCGAAAAATCCGAAGTGCTTACAACTGTAACAAAGGAGTCATATCCGCCTATATTGCCGAGGGTGCTGAAATTGAAATCGGAGGACTTTGTATAGCCGCAGAAAACATAACTGCCCGAGCAGCGGCAGACGCCCGTTATGTAATCAATCTGACTTCCGCCGAAGCCCCTTCTGCCCGTCACGGTGCCTACGGAGTTTATTCTTACGGCGTAGCCGTCAGCGTAGCCGTAGTTGGGATAACCCGCGAAGAAGCCGTCGGTCACGCCCGCGTTGTTTTTCGTTTCAAAATTGCCCGCAACAACGCAGCCGCCGTCATTGTCGGCGCAGATGTATTCAAAGCGGTCGTTGCCTCCGCCCGCTATAACAACGCTCCACCTGAGAACGGAGAGGTCGGATGAATACTTGAGTACCAAAGAATCGGTCTTTCCCGCGCCGAGGCCGCTGAACTGAGCGAAATCCCCATCGGATGAAGTGGTGACGCAGGCGGCGAAAACCGTGCCGTTTGTGTCAACGCTCACATCGTGAATAGTTCCGCCCGAGCCGCCGTTGAGCGTGACGGATGAAACTATGGTGTTTGATGAATTGAATTTTATAAGCACAGCGCCCGTCGATGTCATATTGAAATCGCCGTCTGTTGAGGTGGAACTGCCGCCCGCCACATATCCGCCGTCGGGGCAGGGGGATATGCTGTAAAAATAGTCATAGCCGCTTCCGTCGGCGACATATTTGTTTAAAACATCGCCGGTTGAGGAATATCTGAATATGAACGCGTCAATAACGCTTGATGAAAGCGGGGCGCTCGTTATGAGATTTGTGGCGCGGGTATATCCCGCGACAGCTATTGAACCGTCGGCTAACTCGCACACATCGTTGGCTATGCAAATATTGTTGCCGTAAATGCTGTTAATCCAACGCAGAGAACCGGATGACGAAAACTTGGCGACAAAGGCGTAAGGTCTCGCCGTGCCCTCAACATAAAGACCGGTGAATGCCATATCGTCCGAGGTGGAGTTGCCGCAAATAACATAGTCGCCGTTTGCGCAGTAGTAAATTGAGCGCACAACATCCTCGCCCGTGCCGCCGAATGAAACCGACCACAGGTCCTCGTCCGAGCCGGCGGGGATATATCCCTCCTGAGTGGGCGGCTCGGTGGTTGTTATTACCGTTGTTGATGCTCTTGTTGTGTTGTATCTGCCGTCAAAATAAAGCGTTGTCTCCGTCGGGCGTGTGGGATAGGTCACGTCAATGGTGTCCCGCTTGCCCGCGGCAAACTGAAAGCACTGAATGAACAGCATTGTGAAAAACAGCATTACCGCGCCTATTCTTTTATTCAGTTCCATAACGCAACCTCCTTCCCGGCATGATTTTAAAAAAGAGTGATATTTACTCAATCATAATATAGCACATTTTGAACATTTTTTCAATATTGTATATGTTAATTATTTATAAATAAAAGGGCTCCCCGCAGGAAGCCCTTATCTTTATGTTATTTCAAATTCAAATTCCGCGTTTTCGTACCAGTTGTTCGTAAGCATGTTTCTCGGTCTGAAAATAACCTTTCCGTCATACACCTCGAGCTGAGCGCCCGTGCCGGACCAGGGAAGACCGAAGGAGTTGACTATGCCGAAGGTCGGAAGGTTCAAATAAGTCACGCCGTTTATCTGCTCCGCACTGCTCAGGCCGTACATCTCCTGTATCGCCTCCGCCTTTACGCCCGTGTGCATGTGGCCGCTTATCCAGAAAACATTTTTATATTTTTCAAGTATCGGCGCTATGTCGTAGCGGTCTTTTTCAATTCCGCTCTCGGGCCATACGGTCTCCTCGCCGTTTGTGCCTTCAAGAGGCCAGTGGCAACAGACGAATACGGGTTTTCCGTCCTTCGTGCCGTCGGCCAATTCCGTGTCAAGGAACTCGAGCTGTTCGGGAGTCATGGTTATTCCGTCCCATTTTCCGCCGTCAATTACCTCGTCGCCTATGACGATGAATTTATAGCCGTTTATCTCAACGCTGAAATAGTTGACCGCGTCGTCCCTGCCCATATACTCGTTGCGGTATCTTATGAAGTTGTCGCGCGCCTGCTCTCTTGTTATATCGGTGACATCCCTGTCGCCCGCGTGGCCTATGTCGTGGTTGCCGGCAACGGGAATAACGGGAATATCGGTGAGCGTGTCTATCATATTGAAGAACATCGCGAGTGAGGGCTCATCGGCGTAGTTCGTAATATCGCCGCATACAACAATGCCGTCAATGCTCGCCTTCGAATTGTTGAAATTCTTAAGCGCGGATTTGAGGAACAGCTTGCGGAAGGGTTCGTTTTCCTCAAGATGTGTGTCCGAAATAAGTTCAATATTGAGCCGGCAGTTGTCCTCAGCCGTGTCGATTACGGGAAGTTTTATTCCCTTGTACGGGCAGAGTGTGATGATTATGCACATCAGGAACGCGCCGAAATTTGAAAAAATCGCTCTTACTACTGACATTTGTTATTCCTCCGTTTTGCTTTCTTCGGATTTCTGCTTCTGCGCTTCCTTGAGCCGCGCCTTCTGCAACCTTGAACGGTAGCGCATATAAAACCACATTATCGCGAGCACCTGCACTATGGCGGCTATGATCGCCGTCAGATAAATCTTCTGCGCGGGCACGGAGAGTATGATTGAAAGGAACACTCCCCATATTATTCCGCTCACGGAAAGGCACCTTGCCGCCATTCCGCGCCACAGGCAGGAAAAAACAGTGAACACTATAGAGGAGAACGGTATGGCGTAAATGAAAATAAGCCAGGGACGAAGCCACTTTATCTCTTTTGCCTCGGGGAAGAAATTGTTGATTATTATTTCGAGAGCGACGAATATTACCGCCGCCACGAGCCAGACGATTCCCGCCGAAAGGAAGGGAATTATCTTCTTTTTCACGCTCAGCTTCTTAACGCTTTTTTCGGCGTGGGTAGACCCTTTTCCGTGAATGAGTTCGTCAACAGATATGTCGAATATATTAGCCATTTCGCTGAGAACGAAGGCGTCCGGCAGACCTTCAGCCCGCTCCCATTTTGAAACGGATTTGTCGGTGTAGTTTAACTTCTGCGCAAGTGCGCCCTGAGTCATACCCGCGTCCTTGCGGCAGCGGATTATGTTTTCGGCTACGGTTTTGCGAAACTGCAGTTCATCCACAGCGCGCCCTCCTTTGCTTTTTTGTCAATTATACAACAGTCCGCCCTTTTTTTCAATAATAAACACAATTGAAAATAAATAAAGTGACAAATCGCTTTTTTTGTTATATAATCAAAATATATGTTGCCGTGAGGTGATTTTATGAAACGTACAAAAGTGTGCGACAGGTCTCTGCCCGGGTACACACAAAGAGAGGAGACGCTCAACTGCCTGACCCACGCTCTGGGCGCGGTGTTCGCGGTTATCGCCCTTATTCTGTGCCTTGTTTTCGCCAAGGACACTCCCGCGCGGATAAGCGGAGCGGTTTACTGCCTTTCAATGCTGGCTCTGTTTGTAACATCCGCCACATATCACGGGCTTAAAAAGGAATACACAAAAAAGATATGGCAGGTCATAGACCACTGCATAATCTATTTAATGATTGTCGGCAGTTATATGCCGATGCTTGTCACGGGGCTTTATCCCTATAACAGAAAATACTTCTTCATCGTTCTCGCCGCCCTGCTCGTTTTCGCGGGAGTGGGCGCTGCATTCACGGCGATTGATGTCAATAAATACAAGCCTGTAACAATGGCTACCTATATGATAATCGGCTGGTGCTTCGTTGTGCTTATAAAAATGCTCAGGTCGGTGTTTCCGACCGCGCTTTTATGGTGGATACTCGCGGGCGGAATCGCCATAACCTGCGGCACGGTGCTCTACCTTTTCGGGCACAAACGCCGCTATTTCCACAGCGTATTCCATGTTGCCGTTGACGCGGGCGCGATTCTTATGTTCATCGGCATTTTCAAATACTGTATTACCTGAGGTGCTCTATGGCAGTAAACCCCGAAAGAATAAAAGAAATATTATCACAATATAAAAGCGAGTGGTTAAAGCCGGATTATGAAGGGGCGAAGTGCCCCCGTATTCCCGCTACCGCTCTGCTCGGAAACGGTGATGTCGGCGCGTTCTCCGTGTCCGATTACGGCAAAGCCGCCTTTTCTTTCTCAAAAAGCAATTTCTGGGAGTATAAAGGCCCCGCTCTCGCCATAGGCACGCTCAGCGCCGAAATAGTTGACGGCGGCAAAAACGGCTTTTACGAGTGTCAGGATATACTCTCCGCCCGCGTTATAACCGAAACGGGCGCGCTTCACGCCGAGTCGTTCATCTCGAGCGAAAACAACTATTTTGTAATGAAACTCCGCAGTGACGCGGACATAAGAATAAGACTCAAAATAGAGGCGTTCAGAAGCGAGAGAAGACCCTGCTCGTCCGCTCTGAGCGGCGATAAAATATCGGTTACAAAACAGACCGTATTCCACGGCAGCCACACCCTGGCGGCAGTTATTTCGGCTGATATTCTCGGCTCAAAAGCGGAAAATATGTTCTGCTGCGACGGCGCCGCGAGTATGGAATTCAATCTCTATGAGGGCGGCGAGGTGTTCATTATCGCCGCTGTCTGCTGCGGCAGACCCGCCAAGGCGGACCCTTACAACAGAGCCCTTTTCATGCTCGATAAAATCAAGACCTTTTCAAACATTGACACCATAGAAAATGAGCACGCGCTTCACTGGCAGGAGTACTGGAACGAGTCGTGCATAGACCTCGACACCTCGGATGAGAAAATCGCGCTCATTCAGAAATACTATTACGGCGCGCAGTACCTTCTGGGCAGCGGAATCAATGAAAACGCGGACGCGCCGGGGCTTTACGGAATCTGGCACGCGGACGACAACCCGCCCTGGAACTCCGACTACCACTTAAACTATAACTTTATTTCCGCCTTTTACGGCTGCGCCTCATCGAACAGACCTTATCAGCTGAAATCCGCCTGCGTGGCGGTAAACGACTATGTTGAAAGAGGCGTTAAAAACGCGGGCGATATCAACGAATGGCGCAAATTCGAGCCGTATTTCATTGACAAACTCATTGCAGAGGGCAAAATCAGCGAGCGTGAAGGCATACCCGGCACCGTGCTTTATCCCGTGGGAATCGCGCCCTACGGCACAAGCGATATGAACTACTGGAACGAGACGATGAACGCCGCTTACAGCGCTTTCCCGATTGCGGAATACTGCCGTTCAATGTCGGACGAAAGCTTCCGCCGTCAGATTTTCTATCCCTATCTCAAACTGGTTCTCGCCCTGCTGGACAGCTGGCTTGTTGAGGAAAACGGTCAATACACTCTCTACGCCGGCTACAACGAGGGCTCGTGGGCGAAGAATCCCGCGGTTGAACTCGCGGCTTACAAACTCTGCCTGCGCGAGGCGATATTCGCCGCGGAGGAAAACGGCGTTGATGAGGATTTAATCGAAAAATGGGAGAATTACCTCAGAAAACTCGCACCTCAGCCCACAACGGTCATACTCGGCAAAAAGGTGCTCGCCCTCGCCGAGGAGGAATATGAGGACGGCGCGTTCAGACCTATGGAGGAGGCGGTTCCCGAGGACGGCAACGCCATAGCCCTCGACTGCGTTCTGCCCGGCAATATAATCGGTTATTTCTCACCCGAGGAGGATATAAACCTTCTTAAAAACACGGTGGAGCTTTTCGACATCCGCTCCGCCTGGGACTGCATAAACAACTTCCCGCGGCTGTTTGACTGCGCCGTAAACGCGGGCTATGATATTGAAAGCGTAATTGACGCCTTCGCCAGGGTTCTTGGCGGCTCGCTCAGGGACAATCTCACGGTTGACGACGAGGTTCACGGCTTCGAAAAAGCCGGCGCCGTCAGGGCGGTCAATGATATGCTCGTGCTCAGCAACAAGGGCATTATCAAACTTTTCCCGAACTGGAGAAAGGACCTTGACGCCTCGTTCGAAAACCTGCGTACATACGGTGCCTTCCTTGTGAGCGCCCGTTACAGCGCTAAGGAGCAAAAAATCGTCAGCGCCGAAATGGTGAGTTTAAGCGGCGGCAGAGCCCGTGTGGCGGTCGAGGAGAATATGAAAATACTCGATTCCTCAGGCAATGAGGTTCAGGTCACCGTAAAAAGCCCGAGAGGCAGAAGTGATGTTGAGTTTTATGAATTTGAATCCGTCGCGGGCGAAAAGTACACACTGATATAAAATCAAAAAGGCGGGCTGTCACAAGGATAGCCCATTTTTTTATTGACACTTATTATATTTATGCTATAATCTAAAAGTATTTTATTATTAATTCAAGAGGATTGATTTTATGGCAAAAGAACTCGCTAAACAGTACGATCCCAAGGATGTGGAGGACAGAATATATTCATTCTGGCTTGACGGCAACTATTTCCACGCGAAAAACGAGCCCGATAAAAAGCCCTACACAATAGTTATTCCGCCCCCGAACATCACGGGTCAGCTTCATATGGGCCACGCCCTTGACAACACTCTGCAGGATATCATCATCAGATGGAGAAGAATGCAGGGCTTTGATACCTTATGGCTTCCCGGCACCGACCACGCCTCAATAGCCACCGAGGCGAAAATAGTCGAAAAACTCAGGGAGGAGGGCACCTCGAAAGAGGAACTCGGCAGAGACAAATTCCTTGAGCGCTCCTGGCAGTGGAAGGAGCAGTACGGCGGAACAATAATCAAACAGCTCAAAAAACTCGGCTCATCCTGCGACTGGGACAGAACGAGATTCACCCTTGATGAGGGCTGCTCGCGCGCCGTGCGCGAGGTGTTTGTGCGCCTTTATGAGCAGGATCTCATTTACAGGGGCAACCGTATGGTCAACTGGTGCCCGCACTGCAACACATCCATTTCCGACGCCGAGGTTGAATACGAGGAGAAGGACAGTTATTTCTGGCATCTCCTTTACACCGTCAAGGAAACGGGCGAAAAACTCGAACTTGCCACCACCAGACCCGAAACAATGCTCGGCGACACCGCCGTCGCGATAAATCCCGAGGACGAGCGCTACAAGCACCTTCACGGCTGCCACGCGATTCTTCCTCTCCTCAACAAGGAAATTCCGATTGTGTGCGACGAGCACGCCGATATGGAAAAGGGCACGGGTGTTGTCAAAATCACTCCCGCGCACGACCCCAACGACTATGAAGTCGGTTTGAGGCACAACCTTCCCGTTGTGCGCACATTCACCTACGACGGCTACCTCACGGGCGCCAAAGAAAAAGCGGCTTACGAGGAACTTGTCGCGAGCGGCAAAGCGGCTGCCGACGAGCCCGAGGTGCTCGACTGCGGCAAATACGCGGGCATGAGCACCATTGAAGCGAGAAAGGCGATTGTAGCCGACCTCGAAGCGGGCGGATATATCAAATATATTGAGCCGTTAAAGCACGAGGTGGGCATCTGCTACCGCTGCAAAACGGACATTGAGCCGATGGTTTCAAAACAGTGGTTCGTTCGTATGCAGCCCCTCGCCGACCCGGCGATTGAAGCGGTTGAAAAGGGCGAGGTCGCCTTCGTTCCCGAGCGCTTCACCAAGAACTATATGAACTGGATGCGCGGTACGCGCGACTGGTGCATCTCCCGCCAGCTCTGGTGGGGTCACCGCATTCCCGCCTGGTACTGCGACGACTGCGGCGAAATGATTGTAAGCAAAACCGATGTTGACACCTGCCCGAAGTGCGGCGGTAAAAATCTCATTCAGGATTCCGACACGCTGGACACCTGGTTCTCCTCCGCTCTCTGGCCGTTCTCAACTCTCGGCTGGCCGGATGAAACCGAGGATCTGAAGCACTATTATCCCACAAACACACTTGTTACGGGTTACGACATTATCGGCTTCTGGGTGAGCCGTATGATATTCTCGGGTCTTGCCTACACCGGCAGAGTGCCGTTTGACACCGTGCTTATTCACGGCCTTGTAAGGGATTCACAGGGCAGAAAGATGTCCAAATCCCTCGGTAACGGCGTTGACCCGCTTCAGGTTATCGACAAGTTCGGAGCGGACGCCCTGCGCTTTATGCTTGCCACGGGCAACAGCCCCGGAAACGATATGCGCTATTCGGACGAAAAGGTCGCCGCTTCCAGAAACTTCGCCAACAAACTCTGGAACGCCTCGAGATTTATTATGATGAATCTCGGCGATGAGAATATCGAATGCGCCGTTCCCGCCGACCTCGCTCTTGAGGACAAATGGGTAATCAGTCTTTACAACACGCTCGTAAAAGAGGTTACCGACAACCTTGAAAAATTTGAGCTCGGCATCGCCGTTTCAAAACTTTACGACTTTATCTGGGATATTTTCTGCGACTGGTATATTGAACTTGCAAAAATCAGGCTGCAGAGCGAAAACTCTGCGGGCGTAAAGCAGGTGCTCGTATATATTATGACGGGTATTCTCAAACTGCTTCATCCCTTTATGCCCTTCATTACCGAGGAGATTTACCAGACCATTCCCCATAGCGACGAGGCGCTTATGATTTCCGCCTGGCCGGTTTACGACGAAGCGCTCGCCTTTGAGGCGGAGGAAGCGGAGATGGACCGCATTATGAGAGCCATCCGCGCAATCAGAAACCGCAGGTCCGAAATGAATGTTCCCCCCTCAAGAAAGGCGAAGGTCATCATCACCAGCGCTTATAAGGATACCTTTGAGCTCGCGGGCGTGTTTATGCAGCGCCTTGCAAGCGCGAGCGAGGTCTGCCTTGCGGATGAGTTCAGCGATGACACCGCGGTCTGCATAGTCACCGAGGACGCGAAAATCTATATCCCGATGGGCGACCTCATTGATTTCGAAGCGGAAAAGGCGCGCCTCAACAAGGAACTCGAAAGCGCACAGAAGGATCTCGACTTTGTCAACAATAAGCTGAGCAATGAAAACTTTGTTTCCAAGGCGCCCGAGGCGGTTGTAAACGCCCAGCGCGAGCAGGCGGCGAAACTCGGCGAAAAAATCGCCATGCTCAAAGAAAGCATATCAAAACTCGGCTGATGATTATCCGGGGGCGGGGAGACCCGCCCCTTTTTCATTGAAAGGCGGTGAAATCTTGAACTGCACTCAGGCGATTGAATATATCCACTCCCTCGAGCGCTTCGGCATAAAGCCGGGGCTTGAGCGCATTGAGGAACTCTGCCGCATTCTCGGAAACCCGCAAAAAGATCTTAAATTCGTACATGTGGCGGGCACAAACGGCAAGGGCTCAACAAGCACAATGATATCCGAAATCCTCATAAAAGCAGGGTATAATACGGGGCTTTTTACCTCGCCCTATGTTGTCGATTTCAGGGAGCGTATAAAATTTAACGGCAGTATGATTGAGCCGGAAGAACTCGCCTCTTGTGTGGAACAGGTGAAGGCGGCTGTGGATATTCTCAATAAAAATGATATGCAGCCGACGGAATTTGAGGTTATAACCGCCGCCGCGTTTGTTTATTTCAAAAAGAAAAACTGCGATATTGTCGTTCTCGAGGTCGGACTCGGCGGCAGACTCGACTCAACAAATGTAATCGACTGCCCCGAGGTGAATGTGCTGACCTCAATATCAAAGGACCACACCGCCGTTCTCGGCGACACTTTAACGCTGATAGCGGGCGAAAAATGCGGAACGCTCAAACCGGGAGGCACCTGTGTATGCTACCCCGAGCAGTCTGACGAGGCAAAGGCGGTCATAGAGAGCACCTGCGAAAAACTTGAAAACAGACTTATTGTTCCCGACCTTACAAAACTGAGTATCATTTCTTCAGACGCCGACTTTTCGCAATTTGAATATAAGGGGCTCAACACCACACTGCCCCTGCCGGGAGTCCATATGATTAAAAACGCCGTTACGGCTGTTGAGGCAATAGGTGTTCTGCGCGAAAAGGGTTATGTAATTTCGGATGATAATATTATCTCGGGAATGGCGGACTGCGCAATGCCCGCGCGGCTTGAAACAGTGAGGAAAAATCCGCTTGTGATAATTGACGGCGGCCACAACGAGGGCTGCGCCCTTGCCCTTGCGAAATATGTCAGGGAAAACCTCGGCGGCAGAAAAATAACCGCGGTTATGTCAATGATGGCGGACAAGGATTACGGCACTTATCTTTCAATCACAGCCCCTCTGTTTGACTCAATCATCGCCTCTCATACCGCCGTGGCAAGGTCGCTTTCGGCGGATGATTTACGCTTCGCCGCCTCGCGATACTGTAATAACTGCGTTTCGGTCGCCGACTCTTTTGAGGCGGTGAAACTCGCTCTTGAAAGCGCCGGAAAAGACGGTGTTATAATAATCTGCGGCTCATTTTATTTCGCGGGCGAGGTTCGCCCGTATCTCACGGACGGGGAGAAAACCGAATGATTAAAAATGTTAAAAACGGCGTTTATCCCACAATGATAACGCCCTACACAAAGGAAAACAAAATCGATTACGATGCCGTTCTCGGCATACTTGAATGGTATTCAAAAAACGGTGTTGACGGCGTTTTCGCAATCTGCCAGTCGAGCGAAATCTTCTTTCTGAGTTTTGAGGAGCGCCTTGAGCTTCTGCGCTTTATAAAAAAGAATCTGCCCGCAGGGATGAATCTTGTTGCCTCCGGTCATACTGCGGATGACATTGACCGTCAGATTTACGAGGCGAAGGCGTTTATAAACGAGGGCATTGACGCCTATGTTTTCATCGCCAACCGCTTTGCCCGGGAGGATGAGGGCGCCGATGTGTTTATGAAAAACTACAGTGCAGTTGTCTCTTCCCTGCCGGATATCGGCTTCGGCGTCTATGAATGCCCCTATCCCTACAAGCGTCTTATGACCGCGGATATTATAAAAAAATGCCTTGATATAAGCCCTCTGCAGTTTATAAAGGACACCTGCTGTTCAATTTCAATGGTTAAGGAAAAACTTCAGGCGGCGCAGGGCACCGGGCTTAAAATATTCAACGCAAACGGCGCCGAACTTCTCACAACACTTAAAATGGGCTGCTCGGGCTATTCGGGAGTTATGGCTAACTTTCATCCGGAAATCTATTCCTGGCTCTGCAAAAACTTTGAAAAGGAGCCGGAAAAGGCGCAGAGAGTTCAGAACTTTCTCGGCTTTGCCTCAACGGTTGAGTGCCAGTGCTACCCCGTAAACGCGAAGTATCATATGAATCTCTGCGGAGTGAAAATGGAAATATTCAGCCGAGCGCGCGATTACTCGGAGTTTATTGAGAGCCGCAGAATGGAGATTGACCAGATGTATGAGACCGAAAAGGAGATAAAAACGCTCCTGGGTATATAATTTCGGCAATTGATACATTTATTGTATTTTTTAAATAAGAAATTTGTTGATTTTAATAAATTAATATGATATTATTAATTTGTTATGGACCTGCTGATTTTAGTGGGGTTTAATAAATCTTTTTTATTGGAGGATTCTCAATGGCAAAAAAGACAGTGTTTCTTACCGGCGCATCGGGTAATATGGGTTTCCACAGTTTTCAGGAATTCCTGAAGCACAGAGACAAATATAACCTCGTTGTTCTTCTCCGCGACAGTGAAAAGAACAGAAAAAAGTTCAAGGCGTATATGAACGATCCCTGCGTCAAAATCGTCTGGGGCGACCTTACTAAGTATGATGACGTTCTCAAATGCGTAACGGGCGCGGATTACGTTCTCCATGTCGGCGGCATGGTATCTCCCGCGGCGGACTACTATCCCACAAAGACAATACAGACCAACACATCGGCTGCCAAGAATATTGTTGACGCCGTCAAGGCGCAGCCCGATCCCGACGCCATCAAGGTTGTCTATATAGGCACTGTTGCCGAAACGGGCGACAGAAACGCCCCCATCCACTGGGCAAGATGCGGCGACCCCGTCAAAATCAGCATTTACGACCACTACGCCATAAGCAAGGTCATTGCCGAGCGCACCTTCGCCGAGTCCGGTCTCAAGCACTGGGTATCCCTCAGACAATCCGGTATTCTCTACGGCGAAATCCTCAAGAACATTGACCCGATCATGTTCCATGTTCCGATTAACGGCGTTCTTGAATGGGCAACCGTCGAGGACTCCGCGAGACTTATGGTAAATGTCTGCGGTGACGACATTCCCGAGGAATTCTGGCGCAGATTCTACAACATCGGCTCAGGCGAGCAATACAGAATCACCAACTACGAGTTTGAGGATTACCTTCTCGGCTCACTCGGCATAGGCAGCCCCAAAAAGCTCTTTGACCCCAACTGGTTCATCACCCGCAACTTCCACGGCCAATGGTACTATGACGGCGACGAGCTTGAGAAATACTGCCACTTCAGGGCAAACATCCCGATCAAACAGTATTTCGGCAACCTTATCAACGAGGTTGAGTTCTTCTATAAACTCGCTTTCCTCGCGAAGCCCATCGCTCCCATTCTCAAAAAGACTCTTATGAAGTCGCTTTGCCACAAGGAAATTTACGGCACAATGTGGTGGATTGAAAATAAGATTCCCGAAAGAATTTCCGCCTATTTCGGCTCGCTTGAGGACTGGAAAGCCATTCCCGATTCGTGGGATAAATTTGACATAGTCATTCCCGAAAGAAGCAAGGAAAAGGCGCAGGATATAGTCCTTCTCGACCACGGCTACGATGAGAGCAAGCCCTTCGATTCGCTCACTCTCGATGACCTCAAAAAGGCGGCTGAGTTCAGAGGCGGCGAATGCCTTGCCACCGAAATCGTCGATATGTACACTCCCGTAAAGTGGAAGTGCGCTCACGGCCACGAGTTCGAAATGAGCCCGAACCTTGTTCTTCGCGGCGGCCACTGGTGCCCGCAGGAGCTTCCCTCTGACAATGAGGGCAAAAAGTTCCACTGGGCTTACGACGACGAGGCGAAGGTCAATCCCTTCTTCGCTCAGGTCTGGTATCCTCTCCACGACAAGGACGAAAACAATGTTTATGACGAGAAGATTTTCAAGGGCTTCAAGGGCTTTGAAAACATCTGATTGAACCGATAATCAACTTGAATACGGATTGCCCTGCGCAATCCGTATTTTTTTTGTGCAAAATAATCTGTAACAATATTGTAATAAAATAATACTTATGCTAAAATATTATTTAACATGTTATTTGCAGAGGTAGAACTTATGAAACGATTAAAGGCGGGCGTCGCGGTAATACTCACAGCGGTTTGCCTTTTGCTGCCGTCGTGCTCCCTGCCTTTCGGCAACGCGAAACGGCAGAACAGCACGCTCAAAATCGGCGTAGCCGAAACGGCGGGCAATTTCAATCCCTTTTACTGCGGCGAAAACGACGATTCCGTTATTATGTCGCAGCTGTTTGAAAGGGTTCAGCGCCGGGGCGTTTCCAATAAATTTGAAAATTACTGCGGCAGCATCACCTATGAATTTCTCGAGAGCGGCAAGGTGAAATACACCGTCAGCATAGACGACAATATAAGATTTTCCGACGGCACCTATGCTACCATCGACGATGTCATTTTCTGGTATTACGTGCTCGCCGACGCCACCTATGACGGCACCTACAGCGACTGGTATTTAAACGACATCCAGGGTTTGAAGGCATTCTATTACGATGACAAGAACTACGAGAAAAAGTTAGCCGAAATAGATGAAAAATACACCGACCCCGCCGAGAGAGAGGAAAAGGTCAAAGAATACATTGACAAGAACTACTCAAACGGCACATCCGTCAGCGAGATTTCGGGCATAAAAAAGATAAACGACCACACCTGCACGGTTGTTTTCAACTCCGTGAATGTCGGCGCCATTTCGCAGATAAATCCGCTGATTGTCTCAAAGGCGGCTTACGGCGCGGGTTATGTAAAGGGCAAGGCGGAAACGGTAAAATCCAACGCCGAAAAGCCCGTCGGATCGGGGGCGTACAAACTCGATTCGTCCGATAAAAAGAGCGGGCTTACGGTGCTCAGCTCAAATGAATACTACCGCGGCGGAAAAAACGGCTTTGACACTTTAAATGTCATTGACCTTTCCGTCAAAAAACTTTCGCCCGAAAGCGCCGTTTCAAGAGGGGCTGTCGATATCCTCGAAACCACCGCGAAAAACGCGATTGTATCAACGGCGGAAAACGCGGGTTACAAATACAATTTCTGCGACGACACCTTTTATAACTCGATTATTTTCAACTGCGCGAAAATAGATATAAACATCCGCAAGGGCATTATGTGCCTCGCCAACTGGAACGGTGAGGCGAAGGACGAATTCGGCGGTTACTATACCGCCGTTTACAGACCGATGAGCGTGCGCTTCGGCGAATATCCCGCAAGCACTACAGAACCTTATTATCCGTTCGACTCCGCCAAAGCGGGCGAATATTTCGCCGCGGCGGGCTGTATAAAATCGGATAAATCGCTCACCGATTCTCAGGGCAAGGCGCTCAGATACACGGTTTACTGCCTCTCCGACGGCAAGGACGCTCTCTCAAAGGTCATAAACAGTTTTGTCGCGTCGCTCAAATCCGCGGGCATAGAGCTGACCGTAAAATGCGTCAGTGAAGAGGAGTATTCATCATCACTCGAAAAGCGTTCAGCCGATATGTGGTGCGGCCCCGTTTATGATTCGCAGTCGAGCGATAAATACGATTACTACCACACAGGCGGTAAATACAATTACTCCGGCGTGTCGGACGAAATGCTGGACCTCGAACTCGAGGAACTGCGGGTGGCTACGGACTATTCAGAAAGGTGCCTCAAAACGGCGCTCATGCTCGGCAATGTAATGGAACTTGCCGCGGAACTGCCGCTCTACCAGCAGAAAACAATAGTTGTTTACAATAAAAGCGTGATTGACGAAAACTCAATTCCGCTCGATTCGGACCCTCAGGGGTGCAGATATATCATAAGGGCATTGCAACCCTCAGAATAATTGAAAGGAAGTGCCGATATGGCAAAAATCATTCCGTTGTCAGCGGCCGCGGACGCGGCGGCGTATTTTCTCAGGTCAAAAAGAATTGACCCCTCAACGGCGGCTAAAAGGGCGCGCAATGCCGTAAAACTTAATATCGACCTCGGCGAGAAGTTTTCAAACTCCGCCGCTCTCACCCCTCCAATGGGCTGGTCGAGCTGGAACCTTTTCCGCAACAAGATTAACGAAAACCTGATTTATGACACCGCCAAGGCGATGAAAGACAGCGGTCTTGCCGACTGCGGCTATGTATATGTAAATCTCGACGACTGCTGGCAGTCCTCCCTGCGCGATGACGAGGGCAGGCTTCAGGGCGATTTCGCGAACTTCCCCTCGGGCATAAAAGCCCTTGTCGAAAAGGTGAACGCCCTCGGTCTGAAACTCGGCATTTACAGTTCAAACGGCACGCTCACCTGTGAGGACCTGCCCGCGAGTCTGGGCAACGAGGCGAAGGACGCCGAAACCTTCGCGAGATGGGGAATAGAGTATTTCAAATACGATTTCTGCCACAATGTTCCTATTCCCTCCCGCGCCCCCTGTATTGACGCTATAGCGATAAGCAGACCCGGCTCTGAGAATGAAAAGGTTTACGGTTCAGAGCTTGCCTTCCTTTCGGGCGGCGCGAAAATCGTTGAGGATTCCCAGCTTTCCAGCGGCAGATATATAGACGGCCTTTCCGGCAACGCCGGAGCGGCTGAATTTGTCGATGTTGAGGCGGAGGAGGACGGCGAATACATTCTCACTCTCTGCCTTCGCAAAAAGAGCAACAGCAACAAATACGCCGACATTCTCGTAAACGGCACGGATATTTACAGCGTCACCGTTCCCGCCACGAGAGCGCCTTCGTCCGAGGGCAGGCACCAGATTAAAATAAACCTTAAAAAAGGCAAAAACACAATAAAGATTTACAACCCCGTGGGCTCCAGATTCGACAGCGCCGCGAAGCAGTATATTAAAATGGGCCGGGAACTCAAAAAGGCGACAGCGAAGGTCGCCGCCGAAACGGGCTGCCCCGAAAAGCCGATAGTCTATTCAATCTGCGAATGGGGTCTCAACCTTCCCTGGGCCTGGGCATCCCACGCGGGCAATCTCTGGCGCACAACTCCCGATATAAAACCGTTCTGGGCTTCTGTGCTCGGCATTTATGAAATAAACGTAAATCTCTGTAAGCACGCGGGTCCCGGCACCTGGAACGACCCCGATATGCTCGAGGTGGGCAACGGCAGTCTGAGTTATGAGGAGAACAAGAGCCATTTCACGCTCTGGTGTATGATGGCGGCTCCCCTTATTCTCGGCAACGACATCCGCTCATTCCTGAGGCCGGACGGCACTCCCAACACGGAAAACCCCGCCTACAGAATAGTCACGAACCGCGATGTAATCGCGATTGATCAGGACAGACTCGGCGAGCAGTGCCGCAGAATCAAAACGAACGGACTCTGCGATGTGCTTCTCAAGCCCCTTGAGAACAACGAGGTCGCCGTATGCTTCTTCAACAAAAGCTCATCACCCGTTTCAATGTCGCACAGTCTCAAGGATATCGCCTGCCGCACCTTCGTTAAACTTCCGATTACGGATGAATACGAGGCGACCGAACTCTGGGACAAAACCACCGAGGTTTACCGTTCATCACTCACCGCCTCCGTTCCCGCTCACGGCGTAAAGGTCTTCCGCATTAAAGCGAAATGATTGATTTTGAAAAAGACACTTCGGCGGGCGGGTACACAATACCTCAGCTCGATTTAAGCGTTATGCCCGCGGGCGCGGATGAAAAATACCGCGAGTTATATGAACTTGTTACGGTTGACGATTCGCTTCCGTACCTCGGGCATCCCGATTCCGTTCTGCTCAAAAACGGCGATATTCTCACGGTTTACCCCTCCGCTCACGGCAAGGGAGCGATACGCTCGAGAATAAGCCGTGACGGCGGCAAAACATATCTGAACGCGGACAGCCGTCAGCCCGGTTCGTGGAAAAACTCACGTGAAACGCCCACTGTTTACCGCCTTGAGTTTTCAGACGGCACTCCCGATAAACTCCTCCTCGTCTCGGGCAACCCGAGATGGGGGAACGAGCCGACAACGGGCGGCTTCAATTTTTCACTCTCCGACAACGAGGGCGAAAGCTGGAGTGAGTTTGAGCTCTGCTTTCCGTATCTCAACGGCGAAAAACTCTGCTGTGTGGTCGCAATGGCGTCCCTTACCCGCTTAAAGAAAAACGGAAAATTCATTGATAAATGGATGGCGCTTTTCCACACCGACCCCGGTTTTGTCAATTATAAAACCGTTCTCTCGTTTGAAAACGGCAGACCCGTCTGGAGCGAGCCCGAACCTTATTTTCAACAATACAGGGATATTGAGTCCGCAAGCGGAATGTGCGAGGTCGAGTGCGTCCGCTCGGACGGCGGCAGAGGAGACGAACTTTGCCTTATCACCCGCAGCAACCGCAAAACCTGCAACTCGCTTCTCTCATTTTCAACCGACGAGGGCAGAACCTGGAGCGAGCCCGTCTTAGCCCCGGGCGCCCTGAACGGCGAACGCCACAAGGCGGAATACCTATGTGACGGCAGACTGTTCATTACCTTCCGCTCGATTGAGCGCGACCCCGGAAAGGTGAAAAAATACAGCGAGCGCGAGGGCAGGGGCTGGTATTCCGAGGGCTGGATTGCCTGGGTCGGCACATACGACGACCTCAAAAACGGCAGGGAGGGGCAGTACAGAATAAAAATCGCCCACACTTATCTCCCCGGTCAGACCGCTCCCGGCGTGTGCGCAAATTCCGATGTCGGCTACTGCGGAAATGTCGTGATTGACGGCAAAACCGTTGTAACCTCCACCTACGGCGCGTTCGGCAAACTCAACCCCGACGGCTCACTCAAAACCTATGTCGCCTCAAAACGCATAGATTTAAGCCTCACGGATGAACTTGTAATTAATATATAATCAACAGCCCTCCGCCGAAAAAAGCGGAGGGCTGTTTTCAGTGAGCAATGAGCAAGGAAAATGAGCAATTAAGGGGGGCAGCCCCTCAATTTGAAATTCGGCATTATAATCAGGTGCGGACAGCGTCCGCCCTCAATTATTCATTACTCATTATTCGTTCCTCATTACGCAAAAAACCCGCCCCTCCGCTTCACTGCAAAGGGGCGGTTAATTATTTTATTATTCCCAGGGGAACTTGTACTGTGTAAGGCCGAGCTTGTCGCGTATGCCGCTGACTTCCGCCTGAACCGCCTCAGTGATGGGCACGCCCTTGTCTTTCCTGTCGAGCCATACAAGGTACTCTTTTTCACCCGCGGTGTAAATTCTCTCGGCGCCGGGCGCTTTCTTGGAAGCGCGGATTTTGCGGAGGATTTCGCCGGATTTCTTTCTGCAGAGTTCTTCGCCGAGGAAGTGGTCTGTGTCAATGGCGATGAAGAAGTGGCCGAGATGGTAGGGAACGTTTTCGCCCTTCTCGTTTTTGCCGTCAAGCATCTTGCCGTAGTTGCCGTCCTGAAGAGCGGCGGAAAGAAGTTCAACAACAACAGCGTAGCCGTAGCCCTTGTAGCCGCCGAGAGCCTCGCCTATGCCGCCGAGGGTGGCGAGAGCAGCCGTGCCGTTGCGGATTGCCTTGAGAGCAACGCCTGCGTCGCCTTCAACAGCGTTGCCGTTTATGTCGATAATCGTGCCGGGATGAACATCCTCGCCGATTCTTTCATAGTATTCGATTTTGCCGTTCTGTGTGATTGATGAAGCACAGTCGATGTTGAAATCGAAGGGCTCGTCGGTGGGAATGCCGATTGTAAGCGGGTTTGTGCCGAACATACCCTCAACGCCGAAGGTCGGGGCAACGGAGGGGCGCGCGTTTGTGCCGGTAATGCCTATGCAGCCCGCCTGTGTAGCCATTGTGGTATAGAAACCGGCAATGCCGTAGTGGCAGGAATTGCGTACAGCAACCATGCCCATGCCGTATTTCTTCGCCTTTTCAATAGCCATTTTCATCGACTTGTAGCCGATAACCTGACCCATGCCGTCGTGGCCGTCAACAACAGCTGTTGTTTCGGTCTCTTTGATGATTTCATAGTTTGTCACGGGGTTCTGGATGCCGATGTTGATTCTGTCGATGTAGGTGGGCTTGAAGCGGTTGAAGCCGTGCGATTCAATGCCGCGCTTGTCGGATTCAAGCAGAACCTTCGCGCAAATCTCGGCGTCCTCGCGGGGAACGCCCACGCCTTCGAACGCGTCAACAACAAAATTGTTGGCGGTTTCCCAATCAAGATATACTCTTGCCATAAAGAATGCCTCCTGAAAAATATTTTTAAAATAACCTTATAAATTATAACACAGCCGGTCGGTAATATCAAGCATTATCGACCGGCAAAAATGTTATTTATTCATATTTTTTCTCACTATTTTCATAGTGGTTGTCTTCGGGAATTCGTCATCGCGGATTTTGGTCTTGGTAACGCGTTTGAAAACGGGCATTGTGTCGTTTATCTTGCGAACATCCGTTTTGAGTCTCTCCCTCGCGTCGGGATATTCTTCCTCGTCAAGGAAGAACTCGGCTGTAATGCGGTCATCCTCCTGATAAACAAGAACCTCTTTTACATAGTCAATGCAGATGAGCTTGTCCTCAATTTCCTCGGGGGATACGTTCTTGCCGTTTGTGAGAACGATGAGGTTCTTTTTGCGCCCTACATAGAACAGGAAGCCGTCTTCGTCAATGCGGCAGTAGTCGCCCGTTTTGAGCCATTCGCCGTCGAATACTTCCTTTGTTGCCTCGGGGTCGTTGTAGTAGCCGACCATTACATTGTCGCCCTTTACATAGAGCTCGCCTACGCCGAACTCGTCGGGGTCGACTATCTTGATTTCGCAGCAGGGGATTGCCTTGCCGCAACTGCCGAACTTGAAGCAGTAGGGGGTGTTTACCGTAACGGCGGGTGAGCATTCGGTCATGCCGTAGCCGTTGAGAATCTGAATGCCGAAGTCATACATTCCGCGCTCATATTTCGGGTCAAGGTTCGCGCCGCCGCAGATAATCATTTCAAGCTCGCCGCCGAGGTTGTCAATGATTTTCTTGAAGATGACGCGCCTTTTGTCGATGCCCATGCTCATAAGGAAGCGGCTGATTTTGAGACCGGTCTGAAGTTTCTTTTCCTGGCCCGTCTTTTTCGCGGTTCTCCATATTTTATCGTAAATTGTTGTTACAACAAGGGGAACGGCTGAAAAATTGTGCGGGTGATATGTCTGGATATCCTTCTGTATATCCTTGAGCGAGTCGCAGATGTAGCCCCATTCGGCAAGCAGATAGCCCGAGAAGAGGGCGCCGACCCAGCAGAAGGTGTGGTTGAGGGGAAGGAAGCCGATTGCCTGGCGGCCCGTCTGGATGGAGCAGGAGGCAACAACATCGGCCGTAACGTTTTTGTGGGTGAGCATAACGCCCTTGCTCAGACCCGTGGTGCCCGAGGTGTAAACTATGCAGGCGAGGTCGTCGGGTTTTAAGGGAGCGTCCTCAAAGGCGCGGTCGCCGCCTTCGTAAATCGCCTTGCCCTGTGCTTTGTATTCGGGGTAGTCCTCAATGCACATAAACACGCGCACGGTGTTTTTCGGGTCGAGTTTAACCGCCTCGGCGAATTTTTCGCACTTCTTTGAATATACAATGGCGTCGCATTCGCCCCTTACAAGCTGGCTGACTATATCCTCAACCGAAAGCTTTATATCCATGGGAACGGCGATGTTCGCGCCGACCAGAATCGAATAGAACGAAACTATCCACTGGTATGAGTTTTCGCTGAGTATGGCTATCTTTTTACCGCCGGTGAGTCCCTGCGAATACATATATGTTCCGAGGGAGAGAATCTCCTCCCAGGTGCTGCCGAAGGTGCACTCGCACACGTTCTTGTCCGCGTCAAGATAGATGAACTGGCGCTTGTCCTGACCCTTTTTTGTGCCGAAAACTATTATTTCCTTGAGTGTTTTGATTTTCCGGATTTCCTCCACAAACTTGGGATCGATGGGTGATTTTGTCTGTTTCATAATATACCCCTCATAATTATTCTTGGTTACACAACAAGCAGTATTTTAACATAAAAGATATATTTTTTCAATCATATAAAAATATATTAATATATTTTTAAGGATTAAAAATAAAAATTTTTAAAAATATTTTTAAAAATATATTTACAAATTTTTTTTTATATATTATAATCAATCTAACTAAATGTAATTTTTTATGAAAGGAGACTGTTACAATGCCGGAATTTACATACGAAGTTGTTGAGAACGTTGCTGTTCTTTCTGAGAACCCCAAGGGCTGGACCAAAGAGCTCAACCTTATCAGCTGGAATGGCCGCGAACCCAAGTACGATATCCGTGAATGGGCTCCCGATCATGAAAAGATGGGCAAGGGCGTTACTCTCAGCAAAGAAGAAATGACCGCTCTTTGCGAAGCAGTTAAAAAGCTTTAATCAAATTACAATTGCGGTTTAAGATGCTGCGGCTTGCCGCGGCATCTTTTCTATAACATTAAAGGGAAGTGTCAATCGATGAAAATTCTTTTCCAGGGCGACAGTATCACCGACGCGGGCAGAGACAGAGCGGACTGCCATAATATGGGGCAGGGCTACCCTCTATACGCGTCACAACTCATAAGCGAAAAATATCCCGATGAGGAGTTCGAATTCATTAATCTCGGTATAAGCGGCGACCAGACTTCAAACCTCGTCTCCCGCCTTCAGAGGGATTTTATTGACATTCAGCCCGATGTGTGCTCGATTCTTATAGGCGTAAACGACACGTGGCACAGAGCGGCTGACAGAGCGTGGCTCAGCGACATTCAGTTTGAAAAGAATTACAGAACGGTTCTCGCCAATTTGAAGCAGAACACCAACGCAAAAATCATCATTCTCGAGCAGTTCCTTCTCCCCGTTGCCGACAAGACGTTTTTCAGGGAGGATTTAAACGGCAAAATCGACATCACCCGCTCGCTAGCGAGGGAGTTCGCCGATGTGTTCATTCCGCTGGACGGCCTGTTCGCGGCGGCGTGTGTTGACAAGGATATGTATCACTGGTCGGCTGACGGCGTTCACCCCAACGAAAACGGTTCAAAGTTTATTGCAGAGCATTATCTTGATGCTTTCGGAAAGATTAAGGGCTGAAAATGGAAAAGATCAAAAAACTTCTCAACCACATATTCATCGACGGTCTGAGCGGAATGGCTCTCGGCTTGTTTGCCACTCTTATCATCGGCACCATTCTGGAGCAGATCGGCTCCTACATACACGGCCCCGCGGGCGCCTGCATAACGGCGGTCGCCTCGGCCGCGAAGGTGCTTATGGGCGCGGGCATAGCCGTGGGTGTCGCCTCAAAATACAAGGCATCTCCGCTGGTTACCGTTGCCGCCGCCTCGGCAGGTATGGTCGGCTCGTTCGCTTCTAACATCCTCAAATGCATTGAAACGGGCGACCAGGTTGTGTTCTCAAAGGTCGGGGAGCCGCTCGGCGCTTTTATAGCGGCGCTCGCCGCTATTGAGTGCGGCAAACTTATAAGCGGCAAAACAAAACTCGATATTCTTCTCACTCCCGCCGTTACAATAGCCGCGGGCTGCGCGGTGGGTCTGCTTCTCGGACCTCCGATTTCAAAATTCATGACCTGGCTCGGCAGTATCATTATGTGGGGCACGGAGTGCCAGCCGATTCTTATGGGCATAGTCGTTTCCGTGATTATGGGTATGGTTCTCACCCTTCCCATCAGTTCCGCCGCTCTCGCCATTGTGCTCGGGCTTTCCGGTATAGCCGGAGGCGCCGCCTGCATCGGCTGCTGCGCGCAGATGGTCGGCTTCGCGGTAATAAGCTTCCGTGAAAACGGAACAGGCGGTCTTCTCGCTCAGGGCCTCGGTACATCAATGCTTCAGGTTCCCAATCTTATGAAAAAACCCGTGTTGTGGCTGCCTCCGGTAATCACAAGCGCCGTTCTCGGCCCCGTAGCCACGGCTGCTATCAAAATGACCTGCCTGCCCTCGGGCGCGGGTATGGGCACATCCGGTCTTGTGGGTCCGCTTATGATTTACAAATCGATGACCGAAGCGGGCACTGCGGGTGTTACCGTAATAATTGAAATAATCATTATGTGCTTTGTTGCTCCTGCGCTTATAAGCTTCGGCATTTCCGAGGTTATGCGCAAGGCGAATATAATAAAAGCGGGCGATCTTTCGCTCAAGGATATCAACTGAAAGCGGGGTAATCACAGTGAAAAAATTCAAAAAAATATTGGCGGCAGTTCTCGCGGTTTCAATATTTATAACGGCTTTCGTAACTCCCGTTACAGCCAACACCGATGTTACGGACAAATTTGAGCAGACTCTTTACACCGTGCTCGACAAGGCGGTAAGCGGCCTTGTAAACGCCATCGGGGCGCTTGTAATCTCCCCGAGAAGGCAGAGCATAAAGGATTATAAATCGGAAAACTTCTACCCCGGTATGGATAAGGAAGATTTCATTGATGAGCCCGCCGAGGGCGCGCAGTGGTCTGTCGGCTACGCGAACGCCTCCATTCAGGACGGGCACGAACTCGACGGCAGGCATTTTGTAGGCGGCAGTCTCTCAATTACCGACAAGGTCGCCACCAAGGTTCTCGACGACCAGAAGGTAAGAACCGTTGCAATAAGCGACGGCAGGGGAATAACGATTTTCTCAACGATTGACGCCTTCGGTCTCACAAATAAATCCGTGCGCGAAATCCGCTCCCGTTTCGCGAAATACGCCGAGGAGAACGACATTCAGTTAAACAGCGTAAATGTTTCCGTGCTTCATCAGCACAGCTGCGTTGACACCTTCGGTATGAACGGCAGCATTCTCTCCGCCCTTTTCGCGGCTCCGCTCAACAACCTCATCGGCAAGGAAAACCCGAGCGGCATAAACGGGGAGTTTATGGAGAATCTCTATGTAAAAACCGTTGACACAATGAAGCAGGCGGTTGAAAATATGCAGACGGGCTCGCTGCTCTACGGTAAAGTCGATGTAACGGAATATATACGCGACAAACGCGATCCGCAGGTGTTCGACCCCTATCTCTGCCGTCTGCGTTTTGTTCCCTCCGAGGGCGGAACGGAAACCTGGATTGTTGAGGGCGGCATACACTGCGTCGGCCTCGGCGCGGGCGGAACAGTGGTCACGGGCGATTATCCCTATTATATGGAGGAGTATGTAAACGCTCAAAACGCGAACCTTCTCTATATTGAAGGCGCCGAGTTAGCGCTCACCTCTCAGGGCGACACCGTCACTCCCGACGATGAAATAACCGCTCTCTGCGACGGTGACGAGGGCTACGGCCGCCTTGCCGCATACGGAAGGGCGCTCGGCGAAAAACTGACAACTATAACGGATGAAACCGAGCTTGATCCCATTCTCAATGTGGCGCATAAAGAAATATTCGTTGAAATCTCAAACGCAATTTTCAAGTTCGCCGCCAAATTCGGTCTGCTCACAAATGAGGTTGTGCGCGACGGTCTCAAACTCAAGGTCGTCTCGGAAATCGGCTACTGCGAATTCGGCAAGGATGTCGCCATAGCGATTATACCCGGCGAGCTCGCCCCCGAAATCGCCTACGGCGGCGCGATGACCGCCGACGACCCGCTCAACTGGACGGGCGCGGGCTGGGATTACGACTCGTTTGAGTCAAAATCCGGCGGCAGGGAACTCGTGGTCTTCGGCATTATGAACGACCAGATCGGCTACATCTTAACCGACAACAACTGGCACTCGATTTTCACCGAGAACGAGGAGATAGTCTCCACCGGAAGCAAGGCGGGCTCATTTGTTGCCGAAAACTACTTCTCGCTTGTTGAAAGCGTAAGACCGTAAAACAAAATGTTCAACAGTTACAGATATACCCGCATAGCTTGCTATGCGGGTTATATAACGCAGGCAATGGTCAATGTTTTTATGCCGTTGCTTTTCGTGAGGTTCAACGCCCAGTTCGGCATATCCCTGCAGAAAATCGGCTTGCTCGTCACAGTGAATTTTATGATGCAGCTTGCCGTCGATCTGCTCAGTTCCCTCTTTGTGGATAAAATCGGCTACCGTGTAAGCGCGGTTGCCGCCCACGCCTTCTGTGTGGCGGGCTTTCTGCTGATGAGCGTTCTGCCCTTCGTGATGAACCCCTACGCGGGGCTTGTTATTGCCATATTCTTTAACGCGGTCGGCGGGGGACTTATTGAAGTGCTTATAAGCCCCATAATCGAGGCGATTCCGGGCGACAACAAGTCGTCCTCAATGAGTCTGCTCCACTCGTTCTACTGCTGGGGAAGTCTCGGCGTTATACTTGTTTCAACGCTGTTTTTCAACCTTTTCACGCTCGATAACTGGCACGTTCTCACACGCCTTCTCGCGATTGTTCCGCTTTTAAACGGTCTGCTCTTTACGCAGGTGCCTGTTGAAAGAACGGTTGAACTGCACAGGGCTATGAAGATGGGCGAGCTTTTCAGAAACAGAAAATTTCTCATCTTTCTTGTGCTTATGTTCTGCGCGGGCGCGTCGGAACTTTCAATGAGCCAGTGGGCATCCGCCTTCGCGGAAAAGGGGTTGAACGTCTCAAAAACCGAGGGCGATCTGCTCGGGCCCTGCTTTTTCGCCGCGCTTATGGGCATTTCGAGGGTGCTATACTCAAAGATAGGCAGAAAGGTTGACCTTTCAAAATATATTATGCTCTGCGCCTGCGCCTGCATATTAACCTATCTCGTCGCCTGCCTGTCGCCTTCGCCGTTAATCGCCCTTTTCGGCTGCGCCGCGTGCGGCTTCACCGTGGGCGTTATGTGGCCGGGAGTTTTCAGCGAGGGCTCCGCGGCACTGCCCGAGGGCGGAACAAATATGTTCGCCATGTACGCCCTTGCCGGCGACCTCGGCTGCGCGTCGGGTCCCACGCTTGTCGGCTTCGTCTCCGACTCGGCAAAAAGCGGGCTCAAAGCCGGACTCCTCACCGCAATCATCTTCCCCGCGGTTATGATTGCAGGAACATTTATATTGATGAAAACAAAGAAAGCATCGGATTAAACCGATGCTTTTTTATGTCAGTTTTCTTATTTCGGATTTATAATTGACAGAATATAGGGCGGATAATATCCGGTCTCGCCTCCCAGCTCGGTCGGTGCTTCTGCCTTACGGCAGAGGTCTCCACCGGAGACCCGCACCCCAATCACGCCGTTTGGCTATATCAAATCCTCCGTCCGTCGTGGCCTCCTCCTCTGGGGGAGGTGGCACAGAGGAACGAAGTTACGATGTGACGGAAGGAGTTTACGCAAATATTTGTCCTCACGGACGTCCTTTAGGCGGGCGGATAATATCCGCCCCTACGGCGCAAAACTCCGTTTTGCCCGGAACGCCGAACGACGTTCCCTACAAAGCCTTCCCCTCGAGGGGAAGGTGGATTGCGAGTAAAAACGAGCAAGACGGATGAGGTGTAAAATCGGCACGAAGTGCCCATTAACTGCTCACTCCTCACTTCTCATTGCTAATTAATATAAACGGCACGGAAGAATCCGTGCCCTACATTTACAACATAATTCATATAAAAGGTAGGGCGGGATGACTCATCCCGCCGCCTGTTATTGCGAGCCCGCAGGGCGTGGCAATTTTTTTGAGATTCCGAGGCAGTGAACGCACTGCCTCGGAATGACATTACTTCGTTATGCAGTTGCGCGCCCTGTTTTATTATTGCTTTGCATTGTAGTGCCAGGTTGCGTTTTCCAGATAACCGTTTCCATCTCCGATTTCTATTTTCTGCCTGTCTGCTTCGCTGCCAGCGTAATAAACATCGGTAAGCTCATAGCAACTAAAGAATGCAGATCTGCCTATCTTTGAAACACTGCCGGGAATAACCAATGTTTTAAGTTGTGAAAATTGTTGTAAAGCGTTTTCGGCTATGGTAAGGGTTCCCGGCTTTATTACGCAGTTTTCCACCGTACTTCTTACCTCTATGAGATGGTTGCCGATATACAAAACCCCGTTTTCCCAGTTTGATTCATTATTATAATATGCGGTGTCTGAAAATGCATATCTGCCTATGTTCCTGACGCTGTCCGGAAGAGTTATTATTCTGAGAGAATGACAATCGGAAAAAGCTTCCTCTTCTATATCTGTAACACTGCCGGGAACAGTTGCCTCTTCAAGTTTGCAGCCGCAAAATGCGTAGATTCCGATTTTCTTAATTGTGCCGTCATTGGGAATAACGCTGTTTTTGCACCCGGCGACCACTGTTCCGCTTTTTCTTTCAACAACACAGTTGCCCGATGAATAGTATCTCTGGTTGCCGGTGGCGACGGTAATACTTTCATAATTGTTGTCAATAAACGCTCCGTCGGCTATGCAGGAGGTGTTATGGCTTATTTCATAACTGCCTCTTCCCTTTGCCTCAATAAGGCAGTTATTTATGTAAAGAATGCCATTTGTTCTGTTTGAATCATCATAAATAAAAGCAGTTTGTGTAAATGCAGATATATCTATGCTTGTGACGCTGTCGGGAAGGAAGATATCCGTCAATGTTGTGCAGTCTTTGAATGCATCTGATTTTATATCCGTAACGCCGTCGGGAATAACGATTCCGGTGAGCGCGGTGCACTCGCCAAATGCCCTATATCCGATAGTTTTTACGCCTCTTCCGATTGTTACTTTTTCAAGGGATGAGCAGCCCAGAAAAGCACAACCGCCTATATCCGTAACGCTGTCGGGTATTGTTATTTCCTTCAGTCCGGTGCATCCGGAAAAAGTTCCGTTGAGAGTTTCGATTCCACTACCGATTTTAACGGATTCAAGCCCGGTGCATCCGGCAAATATTCCGTCTCCCGTATCCGTAACGCTGTCGGGTATTGTTATTTCCTTCAGTCCGGTGCATCCGGCAAAAGCTTCATAACCAATATCCGTAACGCTGTCGGGAATTGTTATTTCTGTAAGTTTATCGTTATCACGGAATAGCGCTTCTCTTAATGTTCTGACAGGCAGCCCTTCAATATATTTTGGAATATCAAGTCTTCCGCTGGCATAATTTTCACAATATGTAATAGTTACCTCATTGTTTTTTATCACATAAGACAACGGACCGTATTCACCGGTGCGGGCTTTGTTATTTTCAGACGAAATATCAGGACGAGCGACTGTGTTCACCGTAATCGGCGTACCCGTATGCTTTTTGACAGTTACTGCCTCGCCTGAGCGGTTCTTTACGGCTATTGCCGTGCCCTCAGCCGCGCCGGCAACAATTGCCACTGCCGCCGCTGCCGCGATTATTTTCTGAATAAGTGAAAGCCCCGCAATTTTTGCGCCTATGCCGCCCGCGGTGCCCGCGGCGACTGAACCCGCAACAGCCGAACCCGCAGCGGCTGTGCCTGCAGCGGAACCGATGCCCGCTGTTGCCGTAACCGCGGTGAGAGTGGTTGCCGCCGCGCCGCTTGCAACATAAGCCGCACTTGCTGACGTGCCTGTGTGCTTGAGAGCCCAGATAACCAGCGGAATGGGCGCCACACCGAGCAGCTTCTTGTTTTTCTTCTCAAGCTCGTCAACGCCTCTGGCAAGGTCTTTCCTTGCCTGAAAAAGGCGGCTTTTTACCGTGTTTTCGTTGATTCCGAGCGATTCGGCAATTTGCCTTGTTGTAAGCTCGTCGTAGTAATAAAGCATAACAGCCGTGCGCTTTTCGTCGCTCAGCCCGTCAACAAGAGCCACAACCTCTTTGCAAAGGTCATCCTTTTCAATGCTGCTCTCGGGAACATATTCCCTGTTTTCCTCGGGTATGGACTCGAGAACGAATGTCTCCGTCTCCTCATCGGCGAAGAGGGAGGGGTTGCTTTTCGCGAGGCTGTTTTTAGCCGTGTTGGCAACAATCATATTGAACCAGCTCATAAAGGTTTCCGGTTCCCTGAGCGTTGTCAGCTTTTCGAGCACCTTTACATAACTGTCCTGCACTATATCCTGCGCGTCATCCTCATTTTTGACAATTTTCAGCGCGGTGAAATACGCCGCCCTGTTTGTCATGTTGTAAATTGTTTCAAACGCCTTTCCGTCGCCGTTCTGATATTTTACGACTTCCTGCGCGAGTTTTGTTTTGTCGATTTCCAAACCGATCCCTCCGTTATTCAATATAAGGGGTTCTGAGCCCCTTCACCTATAAGACAGATGAAATTATAAAAGGTTTGAAGTGTATTCATATTTTTCTCAGCACCTCAAGCCCGAATTCGACTCTCGTTTCGAGCCGGGTGAGCGATTCGAGTTTTTTCTGGTCCTTTTCGCCCGTCTTATAATAATAAGGGGTCATTCGGAAAAGGTTGATTATATCCTCATTCGAGGCAAGGCGGATAAAGCCCTTTATCTCTTCGCTTGCAGTTTGCTCAAATCCCGCGGGCACGGAAAAAACGTCGTCGTTTTTATAGGGCTTGTCATAAACCGCCTGTTTCAACTCCATAAGGTGGTTTTCGAGCGGATGCACGCAAATAAGATATCCGCCGGGAGCCAGCACCCTTAAAAACTCATCCGCCGCGAACGGCGCGAAAATGCTCAGCACAATATCGGCGCAGCCGCTGCTGAGCGGCATATTGAAAACGCCCGCCACGGCATATTGAACGGCTCCGCCGCGCTTTGCCGCGAATGATACGGCGTCCTTCGAAATGTCAATTCCGCCCGCCGATTGCAGTAATCCCACGCTCTCGAGAGCTTCCGCCGCCGCGCGTGTGTAATATCCCTCGCCGCATCCCGCGTCAATCAGAACCGCGGGGGAGGACACGAGCGAGGAAACAACTTCGCAAATTCTGTCTTTGAGTTTTCCGTAATACCCTTTTTCAAGAAAATCCGCTCGCGATTTCACCATCAGTCTGTCATCGCCGTGGTGCTTTAACGAGGACTGCTGTGACAGCAGGAGGTTTACATAGCCCTGCCTCGCGATGTCGAAGCAGTGGCCTTTTACGCAAAACAGCGATTTTTCGTTTTTGCGGAGCGCCCCGCCGCACACGGGGCATATAAACAGCGGTCTCACTTCTTAACCCTGTATCTTTCGATTTCGCTCATCATAAACCTGCCTACCTTAACCATAAACTGCAGGCAGGGCACAACAAGCCCGTCCGGGAATGGAAGCAGGAAATTGTCCGCCTCATAGGTGAAATTGCCCCTGTAGTTAATCTCGCCGAGCGCTTTCAATATCGGATCCCACTGCATTTTTCTCGTGTAGGGCAGGGTGTGGTCGTCGCTTAAATTGTTGTTGTCGTGAATGTGGAGGCAGGTAACGCGCCGTGCGCCCATAGCCCTCACCATATCGGCGGCGTTTTCGCCCACAAGCCCGCAGTGGCCGAGGTCGAGGCAGGCGGTTACATATTTCGGGTCAAACGAGTCGATATATCTGTTGAAATCCTCCGCCGTGCTGCACACATTGGGTATGATTTTTTTGGTCTCCTTGTCTCTGCCCCACATATTCTCAAGCGCGATTTTCACGCCCGCCTTTTCGGCAACGGGAAGCAGCGTCTCAAAATATCTCATATTTACATCATACTGATCCTTGCCCGCGGCAACGGGATGAACAACGCAGGCGGAGGCGCCGAGCACGCCCGTTATTTCGAGCGCGCGCTCAACACGGGGCATTGTCTTTTTGTTGTAGGCGGTGTCGCCGACCCTGAAGGGCGGAAACGGGGCGTGGGTCTGCTCAAAGGTAACGCCCTTTGAATTGGCGATTCTGCGCAGATCGTTCGCGTGTTTAAGATATCTGCTTGTGTTGAGAACATCGTCGTCGTTGTCCATACAGAACATCGAGTAGTCAATGCCGTCAAAGCCCGCGTCACATAGCATCCTCACCGCTTTTTCATCGCCGTATCTCTTGTTTAAATTGTCGGTCTGGGTTACAAGTTTCATACAATCATCCTTCAATAATATATTATTATGTATTATTACCGAAATCGGCAGAGCCGCGTGACTCTGCCGATTGTGTTTTATGCCGTTACTTTCTTTGCCTCGATGTATTTGATAATGTTCGAAACATTGGCGTAGGATTCGTAGCTTTCGCCGTCAACTATAACGAGTGTGGGCGCCTGCATAATGTTGAACTTGTCGCACAGGTCGGGAACCTCGTCGGCGTAAACAACCCTGTATTCAATGCCCGCTCTGTCAAGCTGGGTTTTGGCTATCTGGCAGTTGGGGCAGGTTTTTGTTGTGAAAAGGATTGTGTCTTTCTGACCTGTTGTGTCAACCGCGGAGGAAGCCGCCGCCGTCGCGCTCTCCTCGTGGGCTCTGGCGTGGGATTTCTTGAGCACGGAAGTGCCTATATCATAGACCTTGCGCTCCTTGTATTCCTGCGCCTTGCCGTCGTTCCAGTTCTGAACGGGGCGGTAGTAGCCGGTTATGCGGCTGTAAACCTCGGTCGCCTCGCCGCAATGCGGGCATACGCTCTGCTCGCCCGTGAGATAGCCGTGGTTCTTGCACACGGAATAGGTGGGTGAGAGCGTGTAGTAGGGCAGTGTGTAGTTCTCGGCAATCTTGCGCACAAGGTTCGCCGCCGCTTTCCAGTCGGGAAGTTTTTCGCCGAGGAAGGCGTGGAACACCGTGCCCGAGGTGTAAAGAGTCTGAAGCTCGTCCTGAATGTCGAGAGCGTCGAAGATGTCGGATGTGAAGCCGACGGGAAGGTGCGAGCTGTTGGTGTAGTAGGGTGTTCCGCCGGGTTCCGCCGCCGTAATGATGTCGGGATATCTCTCAACATCGTGTTTAGCGAAGCGGTAGGTTGTTGACTCGGCGGGAGTCGCCTCAAGGTTGTAGAGGTCGCCGTATTCCTCCTGATAGTCCGAAAGACGCTCGCGCATGTGGTTGAGAACATCCTTTGTGAACTGCTGTGTTTCGGGCTGGGTGAGGTCGGAGCGCAGCCATTTGGCGTTGAGACCTACTTCGTTCATACCGATAAGACCGATTGTGGAGAAGTGGTTTGCGAATGTGCCGAGGTAGCGCTTTGTGTAGGGATAAAGACCCTCATCGAGAAGCTTCGTGATGATTGTGCGCTTTACCTTGAGCGAGCGGGCCGCTATATCCATAAGCTTGTTTAAGCGCTTGTAGAAATCCTCGGGGCTGTCCGCGAGATAGGCGATTCTCGGCATATTGATTGTGACAACGCCCACGGAGCCGGTGCTCTCGCCGCTGCCGAAGAAGCCGCCGCTCTTTTTGCGCAGTTCCCTCAGGTCAAGGCGAAGACGGCAGCACATGCTGCGCACGTCGCTGGGCTCCATATCGGAGTTGATGTAGTTTGAGAAATAGGGTGTGCCGTATTTTGAGGTCATTTCGAAGAGAAGTTTGTTGTTCTCTGTTTCGGACCAGTCAAAGTCGCTTGTGATTGAGTAGGTGGGGATGGGATACTGGAAGCCTCTGCCGTTCGCGTCGCCCTCAATCATGATTTCGATAAACGCCTTGTTTATCAAATCCATTTCGGCTTTGCAGTCTTTATATTTGAAATCGACTTCCTTGCCGCCGATAATCGCGTTCTGCTCGGCAAGGTCGGCGGGAACGGTCCAGTCAAGCGTGATGTTTGAGAACGGCGCCTGGGTGCCCCATCTTGAAGGCGTGTTGACGCCGTAAACGAAGGACTGGATGCACTGCTTGACTTCTTTGTAGCTGAGGTTGTCAACCTTTACGAAGGGGGCGAGATATGTGTCGAACGAAGAGAACGCCTGAGCGCCCGCCCACTCGTTCTGCATAATGCCGAGGAAGTTTACCATCTGGTTGCAGAGGGTTGAAAGGTGGCTCGCGGGGGAGGAGGTAATCTTGTTGGGAACGCCGCCGAGACCTTCCTGAATAAGCTGG